>Ga0210409_10001936_pt1 | contig 25831 bp, 24 predicted proteins | sample IncBWH17MmetaG_FD_161649 | JGI IMG/M metagenome (GOLD analysis project Ga0210409, IMG submission 161649) | Forest soil microbial communities from Barre Woods Harvard Forest LTER site, Petersham, Massachusetts, United States - Inc-BW-H-17-M | ecosystem: Environmental > Terrestrial > Soil >...
CCAAATCCACAAGCCGGCACGAACAACTGGTACACGGAAGACGGGTACGGAGGGGGAGGATTCGGTTCGCCGGTATTCGGCGGCGGATCCTACACCAACTGCTCGGATTCGGATGCGCCGGGAGTGTTCTCCATTCTGAATTATCTGAGCTCGCTGCCATATGAGGTGGACCCGAAGTGCGATCCGGGCCATTACTACCTGCTGAACAACTACAACCCGGGCTATTTTGGTGACGGGTCAAACGCGTACACGGACCACAACGTGAACAACACGCCGTTTACGATTCCGCCGGTGAACCAGCGGAGCATCGCGGATGTGTTTATGGAGAAGGGCGTTTCCTGGAAGTATTACGGCGACCAGTGGGACGCGTATCTCAAGGATAAGTACCAGCTGAACTTTGGAACGGTGGGAGCGGCGAGCGATCAGTATTGCAACATTTGCAATCCGTTCCAATACCAGGAACAGGTGATGGGAGACGCCTCGGTGCGTACCGCACACCTGAAAGACACGATCGACTTGTACAACGACATAAAGAATGGCACGCTGCCTGCTGTTTCCTACGTGAAACCAAGCGGATGGGTGGATGGGCATCCGGCTTCGTCGAAGTGGAACCTTTTCGAAGGGTTCGTGAAGAAGATCGTGGATGAAGTGAAGGCCAACAAAGAACTGTGGGAAAGCACCGCAATCTTTGTGACCGTAGATGAAGGCGGAGGATACTACGACTCTGGATACGTGCAGGCACTCGACTATTTCGGCGACGGCACGCGCATCCCGTTGATTGTAGTGTCACCGTTTACGAAGCCCGGACACATTTCGCACAGCTACACCGACCATGTATCGATTCTGAAGTTCATCGAATACAACTGGGACCTGCCAACCATCAGCAAGCGCAGCCGCGACAACTTGCCCAATCCGAAGCACCAATGGGGCAATCCGTACGTTCCGGTAAACAGCCCGGCAATTGGAGATTTGAGGGACTTGTTCCAATTCCCGGCAACTCGCTGACACCTGTAGTTGTGCGGCGAAGTCACGTAAACAGAAGAAGGGGCGGCTGCGAAGGCCGCCCTTTTTGTGCCGGGGAGCAGCTGCAGCGCGAAGGCAAACAGATTTCGGTGTGTGCGGCGCAAATGATAGAATGCGCCCATTTCACACTGAGGAGAACTATGCGGAAATGTTCTCGCTATGCTCTCGCGGCTGAGATTTTAGCGGTCGCTCTATTGTTCGTGCCACTGCCCGCATCACAGGTCCGGGCGCAAGAGACCGACTATTCCAAAATGCAGATCAAGACGACGAAAGTTTCAGGGAACATCTACATGCTTGAGGGCGCGGGAGGAAACATTGCGGCTTCCGTTGGGGAAGACGGCATCGTGATCGTCGACGATCAGTACGCGCCCCTAGCCGAGAAGATTCAGGCTGCGCTGAAAAATCTGGGCATTACCTACAAGCAGGTACGTTTTGTGATCAACACGCACTATCACGGCGATCACACGGGTGGGAACGCACCGTTCGCGAACAGCGGGTCCCTGATTGCACAGGACAATGTGCGAAAGCGGCTGGAGAGCGGCGGAGCCCGGAGGATACAGCGAGTCGGCAAAGAGGGAGATCAAGCCGGCGGAAAAAACCGCACGTCCGGTGATCACCTTTGAACACGATGTGACCGTGCAGCTGAACGGTGAAGACATCCGCGCACTGCATTTTCCTTCGGGACATACGGATGGCGACTCCATCATTTTCTTCCCGAAAAACAACGTGCTGCACATGGCTGACGATTTCGTGCGTTACGGCTTCCCGTATATTGACGCGCTCAGCGGAGGCAGTGTGCAGGAAATGATCGACGCATTGGAGAAGGCATCCGCGCAATTGCCGGCCGACGTGAAGGTAATCCCCGGACACGGTGCGATTTCTAACCTGGACGACGGGCGCGCGTTCGTAAAGATGCTGAAGGAAACGTCAGCGGTGGTACAGAACGCGATTAACGCGCCCAAGACTCTGGATCAGATGAAGCAGGAGAAAATCCTGGCGGCATGGGACAGCAAATGGTCGGGCGATTTCATCAAGACGGACGCGTGGATTGAGACGCTGTACAACTCCTCGACCGGAAGTCAGGGCAAGTTCATGAAACACAACTAATTGATCAAACCGATTTGACTTGTAACCCCCCTATCGTCGCCAAAATTGACGAGATCTTGCAACGTGATGTTGTTCAGATCGACCTGCAATATTCCGGTTCGTACGCCATGAGGCTTCGCCAGCGTCACTTTGGCTCCAGGGCACAGGTAGACGGTCATTTGTTTTGGGCGCTTGTCAGGAGTGAATACCATTTGGCGAGATCCAAAGGTCAACGGGAAGGTCACCACAGGATTCAGGCCGGGACCGGCGGAATCTTCGTTACTCGGCGGATACCAAGCGTGCGATATTTTATCTTCGGGGATTGCGTTGTCGTCGGTCGGCGCCGGGCAGGATGCCTGGGAGGGATCGAAAGTGGCGATCAAAGAAGGAATGTGAAAAGGCCGGCGGCACATCATTAGCGAGAGATTTCTCGGTGAGAACACGCATAGCCCAAGCGAGGGATCAGCGAACTCGCCGCTACGGAGCACGAGGTCTCTGGCGTTCTCGGCTTGATATTCGGTCAAGGCAAACTCAATGTGTAAAGTGCCCGTCTGCGCCTTGATCTGGTCAAACATTTTGCGATCGATTTGATAGGAAATGTGGTTCTCACCACCTTCGGGCCAGAGCAGCATGCCTTGCGGGGTCCAGCCGGGTACCCACTTGGTTCCACTGGGAGTCTCCATCGTTAATCTGATCCCGTCGACGAGGACAACCTCTCCGGCGCGTACTCCCGAGGCATTGATTGGAATTGTCAGGGGGATCTCGCGGATCCGGTCAAACCACTCGGGCAGCTTTTTGGTGCTCTTGGGCAAAAGGCCAGCGGAAATTTGAGCGGGGGCGTCTTTGGGTTCCAGCATGGGATATTTTCGATTGACGAACATGGCGTAAGGAGTGAACGCGGAGATTAAGACCACAACAGCGGCGCCTGCGGTAAGAAACCCGCGCGATGCCCAGGTTTTGCGCCGGGCATACTGCCAACCTGCGGCGCCAATGATCGAACCCAGCAGCAGAACACCCTTGATTTCCCCCAGGCCTTGCACGGCAGAAGACATGCCGCTATTGGGAACCTTCGAGAGTTGCGAGGCAACGGTGGAGAACAAGACGAAGACAATGACCAGAACGATGAATGCCTGCCCGAGGCTCTTTGTCAAGCTGGCCAAGGCGACCGCGGGCAGAAAAAGAATGAAGGCAGATGCGAATTGCATGCGGACGACGTCGATGAAATGGGAATGGATCGCGAAACCCGCGTGATGCAAGAGATAGAGTTGAACGAGGAAGAGCGGCGCACCGATGAAGGCGACCAGGAAAACTTCCTTTGCGGCCAGCAGCTTCCACCATTCATAAGGCTTGGTGATCCACCACTGTGTGTCGCCAACCAACCTTTCGCTCTGAACGACACGGATAGTGAGAAAAATCCAGAAAATGATCATCAGAGGGGCGAGGGTGGCCTCAGAAATTTCAGCCCAGGGAATGTAGTTGGGAGTCATCATACGGTCATAATCGGTAGGACGAGTCATGATTTTGGTGTACAGCCCCAGGAGGGCAAGAGAAATCAAAATCTCCGGCCAGTGGCGTCTGACGTCCTTTTTGAAAATGTGCAGGATTTGTTGCATGGCGCCCCCTAGGCCTCGTCGCCTTTTCGCGCCATGGCTAAAAAGATGGCCCGCAATCCCATGGGGCGATATTCAACATTTTTGACTTCACCGAAGTGGCGGCGGATTTCCGCGGTGGTCTTGTCCTCGGCAAATTGGTTTTCCACAAATCGCACGACACCCGCCGATGATTTGAGTTGCAGCCAACTGGCCGGAACCGGCGAAGGCACGCGGCTTTCTCCTTCGCAGGTGATTTCGACCTCCCGGAAGCGCGCCGCGAGTGCGGTCATCTCTTCGGAGAAACGCAGCGTTCCTTGCTCGAGATAGCCGACGTGACTGGCAAAGCTCTCAATTTCGGTGAGGTCGTGCGAGGAAATGAAGACGGTTGATTCCGCGGCGCGTTCGAGGAGTCCTTCAATCAATTGATCGCGCACCAGGGGGTCGAGTCCGCCGAAGGGCTCGTCTAACACGATCAACTTGGGATGAAATGCGAGAGCACCGGCAAGGGCAAGCTTCATCTTCATGCCGCGAGAGAGGGCCCTGATCTTTCGGTCGCGCGGCAAATCAAATTGTTTGAGCAACGAATCTTCCAGTTCGCGATCCCAAGTCGGGTAGAAGTCGCGCAAATATTGCAGCAACGCACCGACTTTCATCCATCCGGGAATCTCCTGGTTTTCGGAGACGTAACCAATTTCGGTGTAGGATTTGCCGCGGATCAGCGTCGAATCCACTCCCAGGACGGTTGCGTGGCCGCTGGTTGCGCCGATTAGATTCATCAGGATCTTGATGGAAGTGGTTTTTCCTGCGCCGTTAGGGCCTACGAGCGCATAAATCGCGCCTTCCAGAACCTCGAGATTCACGCGGTCGAGTGCACGCAAGCCCCGATAGCGTTTCGTAAGTTCCTCGGTACGAATCACAGCGGTCATGGATGGCGGCCTCCTCGCCCGGCTAGGTTCGTTCAGTACCTCGCAGCTTAAGGCGCTTCCAGTGCTGACCCACTGCGTCCTGCAAATCTTCGAAGTCGATGCCCAGGCGCTTGCTTTCGACCACCAGTTGCTCAACCTGTTCTTCGAGTAACTGGGTCTTTTCCGCGGGGCTGGCTTGTGGCCGGTTCGCCACCAGGGTGCCTGCTCCGGGACGGATTTCCAGGAGCCCAGACTGGACCAGATGGGTGATGACTTTATGCGCGGTGTTGGGATTGATTTTCAGCTCCCGGCTAAGAGTGCGCACGGAGGGAAAGGCGTCGCCGGGGCGCAATTGCCCGGCCATCATCGCTTTTTTGGCGGCGTATACTACCTGTTCGTAGATGGTAGCGCCGGGACGAAACTCGACGTGGAACGGAATCATGCGTGTACTATAACTAATAGGACAGTGGATGCAAGGAAAAAGATAATCGATTTTTGACGGTATCGGACCATCAATGTCTGGAACTTGCTCGGCTTGACAGACGAAGATCAAAACAAACGAGGCTGGCGCCTGGGTAGGTCGCGGCCGAAGTACTCATAGGCGCGGGGAGTGGCGACGCGTCCGCGGGGCGTGCGATCGAGCATGCCGATCTGCATCAGGTAAGGCTCGTACATTTCCTCGATGGCGTCTTCTTCTTCGCTAAGGACGGCGGCGAGAGTGCCGAGGCCGACGGGACCGCCGCCATATTTATCCAGCAAGGCAATCATCAGGTTGCGGTCAACTTCATCGAGGCCGTGTTCATCGACGCCCAGCATTTTGAGAGCATCCCGAGCGACCTCGCGGGTGATGCGGCCATCGGCGCGGACTTCGGCGAAGTCGCGGGCGCGGCGCAAAAGGCGATTGGCGACGCGCGGCGTGCCACGGCAACGAGTGGCGATCTCTTCGGCGCCACTTTGGTCCAACTGAATGTTCAGAATTTTGGCGGAGCGATTCAGGATGATGAGGAGATCTTCGGGCTCGTAAAAATCTAGGCGGTGAACGATGCCGAAGCGGGAGCGCAGGGGAGCGGTGATGAGCCCGGCGCGCGTGGTGGCGCCAATCAGCGTGAAATGGCTGAGGGGAAATGGATGGATGCGGGCACCGGGACCTTGTCCAATGATGAGGTCGACACGAAAATCTTCCATGGCGGGATAGAGGACTTCTTCGACAGCGGGTTGCAGGCGGTGAATCTCGTCGAGAAAGAAAACCTCTTTGGCTTCGAGGGAAGTGAGAATCGCGGTGAGGTCACCTTTGCGTTCGAGAAGAGGGCCGGCGCTGGTCTTAATCGGGACATTCAATTCGTTAGCGATGATTTGTGCGAGGGTGGTCTTGCCAAGGCCCGGGGGCCCGTAGAGCAGCACATGATCGAGAGCTTCGCCGCGGTTGCGAGCGGCCTCGAGAGCGATGGTGATGTTTTCTTTGACGCGCTTCTGGCCGATGTATTCGTCGAGGCGCTTGGGGCGAACGCTGGCGTCGATGCGCGCGTCGTCGTCCCCGGGGACACCGGAAACGATACGAGAGGAGCGCTCGGGAATCTCGTCACTGCGGCGGGCCATGGCTTTTTTGGGGGTGAAGTCCGGCATCTTTTTTTGCGTGTCCTTTGCCTATGCCTTTGGCGCGCTGAGAGCGGCGAGCGCCACGCGCAACAATTTCTCGAAATTCGATGTGCCCGCTTCACGCTTGGCTCCGGATACAGCCTTGTCGACGGTGCGCTCGTCGTAACCCAGATTCACGAGCGCGGACTTCACGTCGGCTTCGGCGCCGGCGGGAGAAGGGGCGGCAGGCTTGTCCACCTCTTTGGCGATGGCCTCGAGCCTGTCTTTCAGTTCGACAATGATGCGCTCGGCGGTCTTGCGGCCAACGCCGGGGATTTTCGTGAGACGGACGAGATCGCCGGTGCGAATCGCTGGGACCAGTTCTTCGACGTTCATGCCCGAGAGAATTTTCAGGGCGAGGCTGGGACCAACGCCGGAGGCACCGAGAAGCAACTCGAAGAAATGCTTTTCGCGCGCCGACAGAAAGCCATAGAGGGCCAAGGCGTCCTCGCGCACATGGGTGTGAATCAGCAGGGTCACTTCGGCGTGGAGTTCACCGAGCGCCGCGAACGTCGAAAGAGGAACGGCCACCAGATAGCCGACGCCGCCCACATCCAGGATGACTTGATTCGGCCGCTTCTCCAGCAGCCTTCCGCGTAGCAGTCCAATCATCGCTCGCCAGTATTGCCGCGTTAGGTTCGGGTGTCAACGCGGCAAGGGGGTTCTCTACGTACCCCCCAAAAGACCACACAGTGCATGGTCCACCCGCGCGGGCCCGAGCTGCGCTAAGGCTCAGATTCAAGCGGAAAAATCAGTTGGAATGATGTTTGGCAGAGAAATCTGTGTGTGCGAGTAAAGGGAGTCGGCAACCCTGACCCTTCGGAACTACCAAGATGCTTCTATTGCGAAAGGGCTGACGACTCATAATATGACAGGCAGGTCTGAACCATTTAGTTCAACATCCGAGTAGCCGTTGCTAGCCAAGAATTGCACTGTCGGCATCTTGTATCTGGTGAAATCGAGGGATGGGCCAAAACGAACGGATGCTAAAGGCAACTTTCCTTTGGCAGGTCACAACATGCAAAGGCGAGCCATCAAAGGCACAACAGGCTGGCAACGCTACGAGGTGGCCCTGGATGTTCCCAAGGAGGCGACAGGCGTGGCGTTTGGGATTTTGCTGAGTGGCGCGGGCAGGGTTTGCCTGAACAGCACTAAGTTGGAGATTGTGGGAGCCGATGTACCGACAACCAAGATGAACGAGAAAAAGCTGCCGAGTAAGCCGTTGAATTTGGAGTTTGCGGAGTAGCGAGTTACGAACAGTGGGTGATATTCCCCATGCGTTAACCCACACATTGCAATCCGGCGAGAAGACGCTGCGTTTAACGCCACAGACGCCATGGTTCAGTGGTCCAGCACAGTAGTGCAATAAAAAGAATCTGCATGGGAATGCGGGACCAGAGAGGCGTGGCCGGCCTGCCAGCGATGGTGACATGTTCGCGAGCAGCCTTGATGTTGGCGGGCAAGATGGCCAGAAGGAACAGAACAAGGCAGAGTCCCGCGAGGGAGCGGGTTTGCGGCACGAGAATTCCAATGGCACCCAGGATTTCGCAGACTCCGGTGAAGTACACCAAGCCCATGGGGCGCGGAAAAATCGAAGGCATCATGCGTGCCAGATCATGGCGGAATTTATTGAAATGGGCGGAACTGGTGAACAGGAACATGGCGGCCAGGGCAAAGCGGGTGGAGGCAGGCCAACTGTCGAAGATGCAAACACCCAATGCGCCGAGCGCGCGAAAGAAAAGCAGAGAACCAAACAAGACGAAAAGAACGACCATTGCCGCTCCTGAAAAAGGTTGTGCCACGAGGAACGGCCGGGATTATTCCTCGACGCACGAAAACAGCAAGCGCTGGCTAGGAAACGGAGGCGGTCTTTTTGGCAGGCTGGTACGTGCCGGGAACGGCGCGAAAAGCGATGGCGATGCGGTTCCAGGTGTTGATGCTGGCGATCGCGTAGGTGAGGTCGACGATTTCCTTTTCGGAGAAATGGGCGCTGACGCGCTCGAAGACATCGTCGGGAGCATGCGTTTGTGAAATCAAGGTGAGGGCTTCGGTCCATTCCAATGCGGCGCGTTCGCGCTCGGAGTAAAACGGGGTCTCGCGCCAGGCGTTCAGTTCATAAAGGCGCTGCTCGGTTTCACCGGCAGCTCGAGCGTCTTTGGAATGCATGTCGATGCAATAAGCGCAACCATTGATTTGCGAAGCGCGGAGCTTGATGAGGTGGAGCAATCTGGGATCAAGGCCGCTGGCAGCTAGGTAGCGTTCGATGGCAAGCAAAGAGTGCAGCGCTTCGTGAGCAAATTTCTGGTAGTCAATTCGTTCTTTCATTTTGGCGGGCCTTTCCTCCCCGCAGAGATTGGATGCGAGAGGAAAAATGAAGGGCACAGCGGTGACGAGGGAAGAGATATGGAAAACAGTTAGAGAAACAGTTAGCGGCGCGCACGATCCTTGCGGACAGCCTCGTCCACTAAGGCGTCAAGCTCGGAACGGGTGAGAGTGACTTCGTCCGTGGTGTTCTCACCGTTGTCGCAGGTTTCAGGAAGCTCGGCCCCTCCACCGGGAGGAGGAGTGACGTGATAGCGCGCTCGCGCGGCCATGAGCTTGGCGACTTCACGGGTGGAAAGCAGTTGCGGTTCACCCGCAAGCCTGGCGGCGAGGGTGATCTTTGCAAAATGCTCAACGACTTCAATGCGGAAAAACGCGGTAAGCAGATCCGGCCCGCAGGTTACCGCGCCGTGATTGGCCAGCAACAGAGCGTCGTAGTGCGGTACATAGGGTTCAAGAACGGCGCTGAGATCCGGAGTGCCGGGCGTGGCGTAACGGACGAGCGGAATCTTGCCCAAGGAAACGACGACCTCCGGAAGCAGCGCTTGATCGAGGCCCTGGCCCGCAACGGCAAAACCGGTGGCGGTGGCCGGGTGGCCGTGACAAACGGCTTGCACGTCGGATCGCATGCGATAGAAGAGAAGATGCATTCCGGCTTCGGAAGAAATCTTGCGGTCGCCCTGAAGATGGCGGCCTTCCATATCCATGACCACAAGATCGGAGGGCGTCATCATGCCCTTATTGATACAGGTAGGAGTAGTGAGGATGCGGTCGGCGTCGAGGCGGACTGACAAGTTGCCCTCGCCGGCAACAATGTAACCCCGCTCGTACATCCAGCGGCCGATGAGGCAAAGGTCGTGGCGATGCTGTTCTTCGTTTCTAGCGCGAATTCCGGGTGTCGAGTCCGAAGGCACGGTGCGGACTCCTTTCCGCGACCTAAGAGTATCAATCCAAACGGTACAACCGAATTTGGGACAACTTGCAGAGAGAGTACGCTTCGCCGTGCCGAAAGCCAAGTGCAAATTACGCGTAAATGCCGCGCAACTTGAGAGCCGTGGCCACACGGTCAATAGCCAGCATGTAGGCCGCAATGCGGTTATTCACGCGGTGAAGCTCGGCGTAGCGAACGACTTCGTCGAAAGCCCGGTCCATGACGTCCAGCAAGCGCTCGTTCACTTCGCTTTCGCGCCAGAAGAAACCCTGGCGATCTTGCACCCACTCGAAGTAGCTGACGGTAACACCACCGGCGTTGCCGAGGATATCAGGAACGGTAAAGATGCCCTTGGCGTCAATAATAGCATCTGCTTGCCAAGTTGTGGGCCCATTCGCCCCTTCGCACAGAATTTTCGCTTGAACCTGGTGGGCATTCTGCTCGGTGATCTGATTTTCGATGGCTGCGGGGATGACGACTTCGCAGGGCTGGAAGAGGACATCGCGGGCGCTCATCTTGGCGCCGCCGCCGGGAAATTCCTGCAAGGGTTTTTTCTGGACGTAGACCCACTTGATGACTTCCGGAACATTGAATCCGTTCTCGTTGTACAGGCCGCCGCCAATGTCCGCCAAGCCAATAATTTTATAGCCGGCCTTTTGCATGAGTTCAGCGGCCAGGGAGCCAACGTTGCCGAAACCCTGAACAATGACCCGCGTATTCTCTTTTTTCAGGCCTAGTTTTTCGATGGCCTTATTGACACACATCATCACACCACGCCCAGTGGCTTCACGGCGTCCACGCGACCCACCAAGTTCAATGGGCTTGCCGGTAACGACGGCGGTGGTGGCTTGGCGGGCGTGCATGGCGTAAGTGTCCATGACCCAGGCCATGGTCTGCTCGTTGGTGCCAACGTCGGGTGCCGGAACATCGCGCTCGGGCCCCAACCAGTCAGAAAGTTCGGCGGTGTAGCGGCGGGTAAGGCGCTCGAGTTCACCGCGCGACATCTTGCGGGGATCGCAAATAATTCCGCCTTTTGCGCCGCCGAAGGGGATGTCCACCACCGCGCACTTCCAGGTCATCCAGGCAGACAAAGCGCGAACTTCGTCGATACTGACGTCGGGTGCAAAGCGGATGCCGCCCTTGCCCGGGCCGCGCACGGTGGAGTGCAGCACGCGGTAGCCGGTGAAGACTTCCAACTGGCCGTTGTCCATGCCCACGGGAATGTAGAGGGTGATTTCCTTGTCGGGATATTTCAGATAGCGATAGATGCCTTGCTCAAGACCAAGTTTGTTGGCGGCCACTTCAAAACGCGCTTCGGCGTTTTGATAGACATTCATTTCTTCCGGTGCGGGCGCTGGCGACATGCAGAGCTCTCCTTTATTCACACAGCTGCCTGAAATGGTCTGCTGTGCGGCATGGTTCGGCCTGTGAGAGACGCGCAGGCACGAGATGAAGGGCCAAAAGAGGCGAATGTCAGCAGGCTACCCACCTGCCAGACCAGACAATTGGCCGGGTGGCCAGTATACGAATCCGAATGGCGTACCGCAAGGCAGCGGGAGTTTAAGTGTCAACAGTGCAGAAGAGCGAGAAGTGGAACGTAAGCAGCAAGAGTGGGGTCTCCAGGAAGGCGGGACAGAGGGCTAAGGCAATCGGATGCAATGATGGTAAAATCAAATTCGCCGAGGGGAATCCTGGCACGCACTGATCCCGGCCTGTGCGTGGGGATACAATCGAAGCGATGGAATCGAAACCGAGTCTGGCAATCCTGGTGCCAGTTTACAACGAACAGTATCTGGTGGAAGCCAGCCTGAAGCGACTGGGAGTGCTGGCGGAGTGCCCGCTGCTGAGCCGCGTGCAGGTGATCGTCGTCAACGATGCATCGAAGGATCAGTCCGCGGCAGCGTTGAAGAGATTCCAGGAATCGCTGGGGCAATCGAAGCTGGGGCAATTTGAATGGATTTTTCTGGAGCACGAGAAGAATCAGGGAAAGGGCGCGGCGATCCGGACGGCGATACCGCACGTGAACACGGATTTGGCGGTGATCCACGACGCGGACCTGGAATATCACCCCAGCGACCTGCCGAAAATGGTTGCGCTGTTTTTGGAAGAGGACGCGGACGCGGTGTTCGGCTCGCGATTCTTGTCCAGCGATTTCAGGCGTGTGCTGTTTTTCCGGCACAGCCTGGGTAACAAACTCATTACTCTGCTGACCAATTTAGTTACCGACCTGAACCTCTCAGACATTGAAACGTGTTACAAAATGATTCGCACGGACATGCTGAAAAGCATTCCGTGGGAGAGCAACCGGTTTGGTATCGAACCGGAAATCACGGTGAAGCTGGCGAAACGCAAAGCCAGGATTTTCGAAATTCCAATCCGCTACTCAGGGCGCACCTATGCCGAGGGCAAAAAGATTACCTGGAAAGACGGAGTGAAAGCTCTGGGAGCGCTGGTGAGGTACGGCATCTCCGACAAGATCTATCAGGCGGATGCTTACGGAAGCGAGATTCTAGCGCGATTGAACCGCGCGCCACGTTTCACAAAATGGATGGCGGACACGATTCGGCCGTACGTGGGAGATCGCGTGCTGGAAATTGGAGCGGGCATCGGCAACCTGACCGCCAATCTCGTGCCGCGGAGCGAGTACCACGCCAGCGACATCAACCCGCACTATCTGGACCGGTTGGAGACGCTAAAACAAACGCGACCGTACCTGCAAGTGCACTACACGAACGCGGCGGCGGGTGAAACGTACCCACCGGGAAGCTTCGACACCGTGGTGTGCCTGAACGTGGTTGAGCACATCGAGGACGATGTGACCGCGCTGAGGAACATCCGCAAAAGCCTGGACAAAAATGGCCGCGCCATCGTGCTGGTGCCAAGTGGACCGGGGTTGTACGGAACGCTCGATAAGGTGCTCGGACACTTCCGGAGATATACGCGGGAACAACTGGTGGACGTGTGCCGGCGTGCGGGGTTCACGGTTGAGAAAATGCTGGCGTTCAATCGCATCGGGTCACCGGGTTGGTGGCTGAATGGGCGCGTTCTGAAACGAGAGACATTCGGACTTGGGCAGATCAAAATGCTGAACGCGCTGGTGCCGTTTATCCGTCCCATCGACAGATTTCTACCCTTCCCGCACCTATCGTGGATCGTGATCTTGCGTGCCGACCCGCAATTCGATGGCGAACTCAGCAAGGAAGCGGCGCTGTCGCAATCGATGCTATCAGCGCAGAACGGGTACTCGCCCAGCCGGTAAATCCTCAAGAAAAGAGCGCCTGGATTGCCGCCCTCTTCCCAAATTCAATTGTGCGTTGTTGCGATTATTGCAGACGGAACTGCACGATGACGGTCAAGTGCATGGGAGTGGGGTTGCCATCGAGTTTCGCGGGCTCGTATTTCCATTGCTTCAAGGCGCTCATAGCTGCCTGGTGAAGCAATGTAGGCCCGGAAATGACCTTCATAGTGGAGACATTGCCGGCGACGTCAATCAAGGCGTCAATTTTGACATCGCCGCCGACACGCTGCGAGCGTGCCGCCGGCGGATAGACCGGCGGGACGGCCTTCAGCAACTTGGCCGACACAACATCTCCGCCGATCGCAAGCGGAGCCGTCGGTTCTTTGGAATGCGATCCTGACAAAGTGAAGGGCTCGCCGGAGGAGGGCTGGCTCGCGTCGATTGAAGGAGCCGCGGCTTCCCCGCCTTGCGCGGAATCGGCGGCGCGATTCACGCTAGGAGTGGCCAAACGCACATCGCCGAGCGCGGGCTTCTTCGGCGGCACGACGGGCGGAGCGTTGCGCGGTGCGGAAGTAATCTCTTTGGAAACGGCGGGGATGGCAGTGGAATTCACGGCCGGGCTCGACGCAGGAACAGGAGCGGGAATGAGCGGCTTGGCAGTTGCTGGCTGATTCGAAGAAGTTGCTGCTGGGACGCCTACCGCCGCGGTTTCTGATCGAAAGGCAGGCGTGCTCGTAGCCTCAGTCAAATTCTGAGCGGTCTGCGTCGGTGTGGCCGCCGGTTTTGGTGCGAACAGACCCGACAGGGCGTTGCCCGGCTGCCTCGCGTACCATGCGCCGCCGCCAATCAAGAGAAGGCCAGCTGCGGCAAGTGCAATAAACAAACCCTTTTTCGAACCGCCAGAACTGCTTGTTGCGGCGACCTCGGACGAAGTACCCAACAACTGGTCACCAAACATCGGGTGCTGGACCTTCGTTGAAAGTGCTTCCGCGTCGAGAGAGAGTGCGTCCTCCTGAGCAGTTGCAGGGGTGGAATTCGCTTCGGCTATCGCAGCGTCTTCAACGCTGGTGTTCGTGGGAATGGCGTCCGTTTCGCGCGCGAGCGGGGCGAGCCAAGACGGGATTTTCACCTCTTCGACCGCCATGGAAACGGGCAGCGACTTCGCAGCGGCTGGCGAGGACCTGGTTTCCTGCAAAGGCGCAACGGGTGAAGGAGGCTTTACCGCTTCAGGTTGCGCGGGCTGAAGAATTTTCTGCACCGTTTCGGTGGGAATTATGTCCGGTTTAGGGGCGGCAGGCTTCTCTGGCGCAGGAAGCTTCGTCGCAGGCGCTTCCGTGAACAACATAGAGCTGAGTTGCTCCTGCAAGCGCGCGGCGCGCTGCTTCAATTCGTCCGTCGTGGGATCCGCCGATGGAACTGTCGGAACGGTCTTCGGCGGCTGCTGCGCCGCCGGGGATGTGGTCTCGGTATTTGACGAGATGCTCGTCGCCGGGGTCACCGGTGGCTTTGCAGCGAGGCTTGCCGCGGGCTGCGGCGGCTTTGCCGGGAGCGGTTTCGCGAGTGGCGGTGCAGCGGGAGGCGCAGTCGCGACGGGCTTCACCGGTACGGGAGCGGGTGCTGCCGGCTTCATCGCCGCAGGGGCTAGCGGCGCGGGAGGAAACTTTGGCGGCGTAGGAACGGCCGATGGCGCGGAAGAAACGGGGTGTTGTGCGGGCACGTGAGCAATAGGTGCGACCGAGCCCGTGGAGGTAGCCTGAGCAGGTGAGACGCGATCAGGGGGAAAACGCATGCCCCAGAAACCTACGGCAGGCTCGGTAAATTCCAGTTCTACATAGCCAGTGACGGTGCGGTAGTTTTTCGATTTGACGACCTGGCAAACAACTTCCTTTTTGGTTTTTTCGTTGGTGACGAACAACAGTTGTCCCGGCGCAACGAGGGAGGCGAGTCGAATGACGGCACCATGGCCAAAAATGAGCACGGTCTTTGTCGACTCAGAGAAAGGCTCGCGCTTGTCGGAGCCATCGACGGTCCGCGCGCCATTCACGGTTACAGGGACTTCCAAAGCCACAGGTTGGGGAGGCTTAGTTGCCGGCGCGGCAGGTGCGGTGGTCGCAGCCGAATTCTCGACATCTTTGACAATCGGTGCCATGGGACACTCGCTAGAGAGAGATTGGAAGGGGCTATCTGCGTGATGCAGAGATAGTCCACTCCTACCTTTTCATATTGGGGCGCGTGGGTACGGGGGCTCTATAGTACTTGGGTACTATCAGGGTAACTCATGCGCTACTGCCGCAACCTGCTGCACGCGTGTCTCGCGGCTGCGCGGAAAAAACAAAAACGCAATTGTGGAGGCGTGGGCAAACGAGTCGCCACCGATTTCCAGGGAGTGGGCAATCCGCAAAACGGGTGGGAACAATAGGGCTTGTCCAGTCCGAAAAGGCCGACGACCAGCCAGTGCGCGAGGCCGAGCGAGAAATTCAGCGAGCCGCGGCTCTTCTTCCATCGAGCGATGAGGGACAGCGACGCAATCAGGAAAGGACAACGGCGAGCCGCTTTGGAGGCGTGTTGTGACTCCTAACCCCGGGGATTCAAGGGCGGCTGGAAGCGCTGGTCGACGGCGACCTGATAGCCGGTAACCAATTTGTTGGTGGCGTTGGCCATGCCGACGACCTGCTGCAATTCCTTGAACATCTCCGGCGTCATGCCCTTGCTGAAGGCGGACGCGGTGTGCGAGGCGATGCAGTATTGACAGTTGTTGGTCACACTGACGGCGATGTAGAGAAGCTCTTTGGTAAGGGGATCGAGCGCGCCGGGAGCCATGATCGCTTTCAGGCTCTCCCAGGTGCGCTTCAGCAACGCCGGGTCGTGGGCGATAGCCTTCCAGAAATTATTGATGTAGTCGGTTTTGCGTGTGGTGAGGATGTCGTCGTAAACCGCTTTGACTTCTGGGCTGGCGTCCTGGTATTCGATGAATCCAAAAGTTGACATGGAAACACTCCGAAGGAATCAGTACTAGCGCGAGACATGGTAGCGGGAACCGGAGTGGTTTGTCATCTGCTGGAACCGCGCGCAAAGGCCTCGGAGAGAAAAAATGCAGTTGGCGTTTTCTCCGTTATTAAATCGTTATAATATGGCGATCTTAGGAGGCCCTATGCACTTCCCTGCCGCTAAGCTGTGCCGTGTTTTGATTTGGTTCGCCATTGGAGTGGCCGCAACGCTTTGTCCGGTGTTAGCTCAGACTGTGCGCGTGGATGTGACGCCTGCGCATGCGTTGGCGTTCGATCCGGACAAGGCCATGGGCAGTTCCATGGATATTTTGCCAGCCAAGGATTTCGACACGGTCTACAGCGAGCCGATCATCAAGGAATCGCTGTCGGCGGGGTGGGGACCGATCACTTACCGGCAGAACACGGAACTGACGATCGGTGCGTGGCACTGGAATCCAAAGGGAACGTGGAGCGACGCGAAAAGCCAGAGCGGATATTTTGTCGGCAGCGCTCAGCCAAGTGATTCTTTGCGGCAATCCTTCGGCTACAAGCTTCCGCACCGTGGTTCGACACACAGCGACGCGGGACAAAATGAATTTTCACGGATGACAGATGGCGACGCGTCCAGCTACTGGAAAAGCAATCCGTACCTCGCGGAAAAGTTCACCGGTGAGGCAGACACGCTGCATGCGCAGTGGGTGGTCATTGATTTCGCAACGCCGCAGGACATCAGCGCGATCGAGATCGTGTGGGCGAATCCTTATGCGAAGAAATACGTTGTGGCGTATTGGGATGGCAAGGGAGACGCCATCTCGGCACAACATTCGGGCAAATGGATCAAATTCCCCCAGGGCGAATTTAGCGGCGGTACGGGCGGCACCAGCCTGCAACGGCTGGCGGACAAACCCGTCGCCGCACGCTTCGTGCGCATCTGGATGACAGAGTCCTCAAACACTTGCGACACGCATGGGAAAGATGATCCGCGCAACTGTGTAGGCTACGCAATTTCCGAGATACGCGCGGGAAACTTCAATTCGCAAGGACAGTTTGTTGACGTGGTGAAGCATACGCCGGGCCAGGCGCAGACCGCGACGCAGGTTTCTTCCACCGATCCGTGGCACACCGCGGATGACGTGATTCCAACGCGGATTCAGACAGGATTCGACCTGTTCTACACCAGCGGGTACACAAATCATCTGCCAGCCATGATTCCTGTGTCGATGCTGTATGCGAACCCAGAAGACGCCGCGGCGGAGCTGGCGTACATCGAAGAACGTGGCTATCCGATTTCTTATGTGGAGATGGGCGAGGAACCGGATGGCCAGTTCATGCTGCCGGAAGATTACGCCGCGCTGTACCTGCAGTGGGCAACGGCGCTGCACAAAGTGGACCCGAAATTGAAACTAGGAGGCCCGGTGTTTACAGGAGTGAATGAGGACATCCAGGTGTGGCCGGATACAGTGGGACATACGTCGTGGCTGGGACGGTTTGTGGACTATCTGAAGTCGCACGGGCGAATGGCGGATTTAACGTTTGTGTCGTTCGAACACTATCCTCTGGCGCCCTGCGAAATCGGCTGGGCGGATCTGTACCGCGAGCCGCAGCTAGTGGAGACCATTCTGAAGATCTGGAGGGAGGATGGCGTGCCGTCCGACGTGCCGTTGATGAACACGGAGAGCAACGTTTCCTGGGCGCTCACCGACCCGATGCAGGATCTCTTCGCGGGACTCTGGCTGGCAGACAGCGTGGGCGCCTTTTTGACCTACGGCGGGCCTGGCGCCGTTTATTATCATTCGCCGATCCAGCCGGAACCGTTGCGGCCCGGGTGCCATGCGTGGAGCACGTACGGCAATTTCGTGGCCGATGAAAAGCTGAAAATCCGGCAACACACCGCGCAATATTTTGCGAGCCAACTGCTGAATCTAGATTGGGTGAGGCACGGCGGGGGGACACATCAACTGTACCCGGCCAAAGCGGACCTGCAGGACGAAGCGGGACACACGCTGATTACCGCGTATGCGGCGAAGCGCCCCGATGGCGAGTGGTCGCTCCTCCTGATCAACAAGGATCCCAGCAACGCGCACGAAGTGACCATCCAGTGCAACGACGGCGACAAAGAAGGAGCGCTGCACTTCACAGGAAATGTGAAGCAGGTGACGTTCGGCGCGGCCGAATATGTGTGGCATCCAGCGGGACCCGCCAGCAACGCCGATCCCGCGGGCCCGGCAAAAACTTCGCAGTGGCCATGGAAGGAAGGCCAGAAAGTGCTTTTGCCGAAGGCTTCGGTGAACGTGCTTACGGGAAAAGTAACGCAGTAGCTCCGGGCTTCACGGTTTCTGCGCAGGCTGAAAGAGCTGGAGATTTTCTGCTTTCCAGCGCATGGCGCGGAAGATGCGGTTTCGTCCGCTGGGGTGATCGAAGAAGATCCATTCTTCAACCGGCCCGGGATTCATTTTCCGGTATTCCCCAAGATGAATCGCGGCTTGTGCAAATCCGTCGGGCTGGCGGCTGGCGTTCAATCCAAACATATCGGCTTCGGCCTCTTCCGTCCGCGTTTGCGTATTGGAGATGGGAGTAAGAATAAAAAAGAAAATGGTGGCAATCAAAAAGACCAGGGGAATGACGGCAGGGTCGGTAACTCCCTGAACCCCCCATTTGGCTCCCCAGCGCACCAGAGAATACTGGAGTCCCCACCTGAGAAGGGCGAAAAACGCCACGGTCACCACGAAAAGGAAAAGCACGTCCTTGTAAATGTGATGGAGCACGTAGTGTCCCATCTCGTGCCCCATCACAGACTGAATCTCCCCGGGTGAGCCGCGACGCAAGAGATTGTCATTGAGAGTGATGCGCATGGTTTTCCCAAAGCCGCTCACATTGGCGCTCATGCGGGTCGTTTGTCGGGAAGCATCCACTTCGAAAACGTCGTGCGCGGGAATTCCGTTCGCCCTGGCCATGGAAAGGATGGGCTGCGTCACCCTGGGGTCGTCCAGCTTAGTAACTCTGTTGAACAGCGGCAGCAGATAAACCGGCGCGATCATGATCGCTGCAATCATGAACAATGTCGTGACGATGGCGCCCCAGATGTGCCAAGTGTTGGGGAGCCACCTGCCGATCTGGAGTAACACCACGGCCACAATGCCGCCCAGGATGATTGCGATGAGCAAACCCTTGACCTGATCACCCATCCATGCCCCGAAGGTTTGCGTTGCGAGTCCGTATTTCCATTCACGGAAAAAACCTTCGTACACGGTCAGCGGGAACGTGAGCACGAAAGTGATGAGCACGAATTGAATCCAGTACAAGAAATTCTGCAAAACTCGCACGCGCGTGAGCCGCTCGGCAAATTTCCTCAGGCGCGCAGACCAGCCGAACCGCAAGAGCGCCCAATAGACGACCACGGCCAACAGAAAATCCCAGAGAATCAGCCGGTAGCCGCCCTCGAAGTAGGCATCGCTGCGGGCGCGCGCCGCGGCGGGAATTTGCGCAAGATAGGCATCGGTGGCCGCTTCCGCACTGAAGTGATCGGATGGTTGGGCTTCCGGAGGAATGATGACGACCGAGGGCATTTGACTGTCTGACAGGCTAGTCGTTTGCTGCGCAGAGCCAGCGGAACTCACGATGAAACAAAACACTAGCGCGAAGAGGAGTGCAGGCCCAAGGCGTATGTTCATGATCCACCCTTTGGAGACACCGTCGGTCGTAGAGTATACGTCCCCGGCACTAGAAAAGACTCGCGGCGAGCAGCCCACGAAAGCGAGGACTAGTGCCGATTATTGCGGAAAAGAAACTCGTCGACGAGCAGGCGAGCAAGCCGGGGAGAATCGTGGCGAATCACGCCGTGTTCTTCGAGGAGATTGTCGAGAACAAATTTCACTTTGCTCTTGACCACGTTGGCGGCATCTACCACCACGGGCTCAGCACCCTGGGCACGATAGCGCCGGGCAACTTCCGGGGAGACCGCTTGTCGATTGGCCACAACCCAATCAATCACGGGAGTGGAGATGTGCTTTTGAATGGCGCGCAAATGTTCGCTGAGAGTGTAGTTGGTGGTCTCGCCTGGTTGCGTCATTAGGTTGGCAATGTAGACGCGCGGGGCTTTCGATCGCGAAATTGCTCGCGCGATTTCCGGAATCAGGAGGTTTGGAATCACGCTGGTATAGAGCGACCCCGGCCCCATGAGAATCAAATCCGCTTCCTTGATGGCCTCAACCGCTTCAGGAAGGGGGCGCACCCGCCGGGAAGAAAGTGCGATCCTGCGAATGGGGACCTGACTTTTGGAAATGTTCGTTTCGCCGTGGACGCGCTTGCCATTCGCCAGCGTGGCGACCACGTGGATGTTGGAAAGCGTGGAAGGAAAAATACGACCGCGAATCGCCAGGACTTTGCCGGAGACTCTTACGGCTTCAGCAAAATCCCCTGTCACATGGGTTAACGCCGCAAGGAACAGGTTGCCGAAATTGTGCCCGCGCAACCCACGGCCTAGGTGAAAACGGTACTGGAATAGCCGCCCCATCAGCGCTTCATCCTTCGACAGTGCCACCATGCAATTGCGGATGTCACCCGGAGGCAGCATGCGATTTTCACGGCGCAAGCGGCCGGAGCTGCCACCGTCGTCGGTGACGGTTACGATGGCGGCAATGTCGGCGATGGGCCGGTCAGGCGAGGCGCATGGATCACGCTGCCTCATCACATGGTCCTTCAGGCCGCGGAGCAGGGCCGACAAGCCGGTGCCTCCGCCCAATGCCACGACGCGCATCCCTCGTGGGAGTGGCTTTTTTTTCGGTGTTGATTTCTTCACTGGACGCTCAACTTCCACGCTCCGATCGCCGCCGGGAGCGACCGGACTTCATTTTGTTTCACCATTTGTGGGTCTTGCAGCAAGCTGCCGCGCGAAATACCAAGGCGCGTCAGATTCTTAATGAAGACACATCTGCCGAGGCAGCGGAGTTACCCCGCGTATCCTTCTTTTTCTGGATACAGCAACTCAGTAAAACGGGGATCTTCCTGGAGAAACGCAAAATCTTCGTCGTTGCGCGCGTGATAACGGTTGGCGGGGCGAAGCTCAATGGCCACTTTCAGATTGGCCATGGCAGAGTCGGCTTCGCCGGTGAGACAATCCAAGGCCGCGAGCGCGTAGTGAACGTGGTCCAGCTTGGGAGCAAGCTTGCGCGCCTTCTCGAGACTCTCCCGCGCCTCGTCCCAGCGGCCCAGGTTCATCATGGCAACACCGCGCTGGTAATGATCTTCCGGCGATTTTGGATTTTGCTCGGCGGAAGGTTTCATTCTTTGTTCAACAATGCGCAGGTGCATGCGGGCGCGATCTGCAAGTTCTTTACTGGGGCCCTCGAGGACCTTTTCGAGTTCCTGCTTGGCGCGTTGAAACTTCTGTTGATGAAAGAAGGCCATGGCCTCTTCGTAGACTTTCATTTGTGCTTGCACTCTGGGGTCCACCATTTCGACACCGCCACGCTGCGGCACGGGAGCCGCTAAGGCTTTTTGTTTCTGTTGCTTAGAGCTAGATCGAACCGTGGACTTGCCGCGGTTGGAAGAGGATTTTTGGGGTTTCGCCATGGGGCGCATGCTAGCAGAGGCTTTGTCCCGCGTCAACGTTAGGCAGCACAGACGTTTTTTGGCGTGCACGCAGGCGTTCCGCGCAAAGTGCCTTGTTCGACAGCCTTTACCCTCCGGCAGCAGGGCGCAAAATATGTCTCGGGGATTGGGCGGTTCTCCGCGACACTACAAGGAGACTCCTGCAGTGGGCGCGCGTCCGGGAGCACTGGCTTGCCCTGCGTGCGTGTGTTATAAGTTCAATCGGAACTCAGGTTGACGACTCGTGCCTTTCATTAATTTTCCTGCGCGTGAAATAAATTGCAAGCTGGTGTACTACGGCCCTGGTTTGGGAGGCAAAACTGCCAATCTCCAGTGGATCTATGATCACACCGGCCAAAACCAGAAGGGCAAGATGGTCTCGCTGGCCACGGAGACGGATCGCACCCTGTTCTTCGATTTTCTTCCGCTCGATCTGGGCACGGTGCGGGGATTCAAGACCCGCTTCCACCTTTATACCGTGCCCGGGCAGGTTTTCTACGAGGCTAGCCGGAAGCTGATTCTGAAGGGTGCCGACGGTGTTGTGTTCGTTGCGGATTCACAGGAAGAACGGCTGGACGCCAATTTCGAAACGCTGGACAACCTGCAAGAACACCTGAAAGAACACAACCTGAACTTCACGACGATTCCGTACGTGCTGCAGTTGAACAAGCGCGACCTGCCCAATGCGATGTCCGTAGAAGAGTTGACGAAGCAATTGCAGAAGAAGGGCGAACCGGTGATTGAAGGAATCGCAATTCAGGGGCAGGGCGTGTTCGATACGTTGAAAGAACTTGCCAAGATGGTGCTGGCTGAATTGAAAAAGGGCAACTGAACGTCGATTCAGATTGGCTCGCGACTCAAATCAATACAAACGCCAAGCTGTTTCAATGGTGATACATACAGGCACCGGCTTACCGTCCATAGTTGCGGGCCGTGTTTCCCATGTCTTGATCGTTTCTATTGCCGCGTCGTCAAACATTGGTTTCAAGGGTCGCTGCGGAACGATCAACCGTGAGTCGTCGTGAGTGTCCAAGAAAAGATCGTACAGCCGAGCATTCCTGCGAGTCTGGCATTGAGATGCTCCTCCGGGAAAAGCTTGGCTCATATCTCACCGATGCAGGCGGAACTCTTCCTAAAGCCATTGGTTGGAACAATCCACCCTTTTCGGCTGAGGCCAGACGGGCACACGAGCCCCGGCCACTCGAGAGATTCCCCTACTTTGGATCGCAGTTCTTCGGTTAGCAAGACTACAACATTCCATTTCGCTGCTTCCTTGGCGTCTCCAAGACGCAGGAGCGTGAGCCTCAGTTCAAGTGCTTCGTCGGAAGGTGATATTCCCCCAACGATGATCTCGTTTGCTCCGAGTTTTTCGGCGGCCCAGAAAGCAATAAACACAGATTGCAGATTGAGTGGCCAGACATCCTGCGAAACCAGAAACGCCCGAAGCCTGGAACGTGGAATCATCGTCCCCGCGGGAAGCCTTGCTTCCAGAGGTCGTCTTCCAAAAACGAGCTTAGGGCATTTATCCCAGCTGTTTGCAGGGGGAAGTCGATTACCAAGACCTTGGGAAAAAGAAACGACTTCTTTTGCCCGATGACATCCTTCGCCATTTGATCAGCCTGAGAATCGAAATTCGAGGACGCCGCCGAGGTCGATAATGCCAAAGCCAGAAGAAAGCAAGTAATCCAGCCGACCCGCCTGGTCTTGGACGCTACTGCGTTGATTTTCGGCGTAGAATTCGCGGTTTGAACCATATTCGGTTCTTCGATCAATTCGCTCTAAAAGTTGGCTCTGGCTTGGTTTTCGGTTTCGAAGGTGGGGATGGCTTCAACTAAGCGGGTGACAGTGAGGGCATCGCGCACGCGGCCGGGACTGCAGACCAGATGCAAGGCTCCACCCTGGCGCGCCAAGGAAATGGACAACTTCACCAGCACAGAGATGCCGGAACTGTCGATCTGGGGAATATCGTTGAGGTCCACAATGATCTTGCGCGCCCCGCTTTGCGTGAGCTTCTGCACAAAGCTGCTGAGATGTTCGCTGGGATCGCCAATGGTGAGCCTGCCATGCACGATCACAAAATGGATACCGTCCGCTTCGCGCACGGTCACTTCCAAAGGTGGATGCAGGGTCATCGAACCTATCCTTAAGACATGCACACGAAACCTGGGTCGCCGCCAGGCGGTTTCTTCCGGGGCAGCACAGGCATTATACGATGATAGCGATGAAGAACAAGCCGAACGACGCGCGGCACCAGGAGTGGGATGTAACGCCAAGGCGCGCCGGCGAGATCCAGGAAACGCTGCGCAAGGTGTGGATCGGTGAAGACCGGCTGCCGCGGATTCGCCTGGTGGCCGGGCTGGATGCGTCATTTGTTTTGGTGGGCTCACAGGCGCTGAAGAAGCGGCCGAGTCGCTGGGGCGCGTTGCGTGAAGCCAACCGGGCCATCGGCTGCGTGGTGATGTATCGCTATCCGGAAATGGAAGAAGTCGAGCGGGCCTATGCGGTAGTACCACTGGAGTTTCCTTACATCCCCGGGCTGCTGAGCTTTCGTGAAATTCCCGTGCTGCTTGCCGCGCTCGCGAAACTAAAGGAGATGCCGGACCTTTTGTATTGTGACGGGCAGGGGTATGCACACCCGCGAAGACTGGGAATCGCCAGCCACCTGGGAGTGCTGCTGGACCGGCCGACCATCGGCTGCGCCAAAAGCCTGCTGATCGGCACGCACGGGCCGCTGGGCAAAAAGGCCGGAAGCAACGTGGCTCTGATCGACGAGAAGGCCGGAGCTGAGCGGATCGGCACGGTCTTGCGTACGCGGGACGGCGTGCAGCCGATTTATGTTTCCCAGGGCCATCGGGTGAGCCTGGAATCCGCTGTCCGCTTTACGCTTCAGGTCTGCAGCGGCTATCGAATCCCGCGGCCCACACGCGATGCCGATCACTTTGCAGGCGAAACAAAACGGAAGCTGTTGAGCGGGCAGCTATCCGAAAAATGAATCGTGGGCAGCAAAATTTCAGAAGCTAGCTAGCTGCGGTGCCGCGTATAATCCCGATACATCGTGGCTGGTCCCCTGAACATTACGAACGTGGCACTAAAGAACTTAGCGGCAGACTTGTGGCATCGGAGAACTCGATGAAGCGCTTGGGCGTTGCCTGTTGCCTGCTACTCACGCTAACGCTCGGCGCGGCACAGCTCCTGGCGCAACAGCCCCCCGCTTCCGCTCCTGCTTCCGCAACTCCCTCCATGGAAACCTCCAAGACCGTCAGCGACAAACTGCAGCAGCTGGACCAAAAAGTGGCCGCAGCGCAGTCTTCCGCAGACAACGCCTGGATGCTAGTGTGTGCCGCGCTCGTATTGATGATGACCGGCCCGGGTCTGGCGCTGTTCTACGGCGGCCTAGTTCGCCAGAAAAATGTGCTTGCCATCATGATGCAGAGCTTCGCGCTGATGGCTCTGATCACGGTGCTGTGGGCGCTGGTGGGTTACAGCCTGTGTTTCGGCGGGAGCGGCCCGTTCATTGGAAATTTCCAACACGCTCTTCTGCGCGGGATTGGCGTGGATCCAAATCCCGACTACGCCGCCACGATTCCCCAGTTAACGTTCATGATTTACCAGTTGATGTTTGCGATTATTACTCCCGCGCTGATTACCGGAGCCACGGCGGAACGCATGAAGTTTTCTGGGACCGTGCTGTTTATGACCTTGTGGTTCTTTTTTGTTTACGCTCCGATGGCGCACATGGTGTGGGGCAAAGGCGGCTTCCTGAACGCGGCTCTGGGAGGACGATTCCCCACTTTGGATTTTGCCGGCGGAACGGTGGTGCACATCACATCCGGGGTGTCAGCGCTGGTTTGCGCGCTGTATCTGGGCAAACGCGTCGGCTTCCCCAAACAGCCAATGCCGCCGCACAGCCTGGTGCTTAGCTTCATCGGCGCTTGCCTGCTGTGGGTAGGCTGGTTCGGGTTCAACGCAGGGAGTGCGCTGGCCTCGAATGGCCTGGCGACCACAGCGTTCGTTGCGACACATTTCGGCGCCGCTGCCGCAGCACTCAGCTGGAGCCTGTCGGAATGGATCAAGAACGGGCGGGCGAGCGCTCTCGGCGCGATTTCAGGCGCGGTCGCGGGGCTTGTGGCCATTACACCCGCTGCGGGATTCGTCGGACCGATGCCGGCGCTCGTGATCGGCTTCATCGCCGGCATTTTCTGCTTCTGGGTGGTGACGCGCTTCAAGGCAATTTTCAGCTATGATGACGCGCTCGACGCTTTTGGTGTTCATGGAGCGGGCGGCACCATCGGGGCGCTGTTGACCGGAGTGTTTGCGCGGGCAATTTACAATCCGATTTTCGGTGCCGGCAAACCCACGGGAGGACTGGATGGCCATTGGGGGCAAGTGGGCAACCAGCTGGTGGGCGTGTTGTTCGCCTGGTTGTTCGCGCTTGTGGGGACGTTCGTGATTCTGAAAATCGTTGATGCGGTGACCGGCTTGCGCGTAAGCGAGGAGCACGAAATCGCAGGAGTGGACATTAC
>Ga0210409_10001937_pt1 | contig 25830 bp, 23 predicted proteins | sample IncBWH17MmetaG_FD_161649 | JGI IMG/M metagenome (GOLD analysis project Ga0210409, IMG submission 161649) | Forest soil microbial communities from Barre Woods Harvard Forest LTER site, Petersham, Massachusetts, United States - Inc-BW-H-17-M | ecosystem: Environmental > Terrestrial > Soil >...
CAATCGTCATAGGGACATTCAGGTGGCTTTCCTTGGAGTCAGTTACAGTTACTTTGGCAAAGTATCTTTCCCGCCCAACCATTGTCAATGCGTCGAACGATGTACGTGCCCGTCGGGTCGGCCTTACACGAGCGCAAGCGAATATACACTTTCTCTTCACCGGGCTCATGCGATACCCACCCCTACCCCTGCTGTTTTTGCGTATCAAGCGGAAACAAAGGACTTACCAGAGAGTGGCCAGCGACCTGTGACCCGTCGAGTGGGCAGTGGGACGGAAACCCGGCGGTTCGGGTTACAGTCTTGGACTGTTTCAACGACCTCCTGTTGCAGCGCCTTTCAGCGAGACATAAGCTCTTGAGGAGTGCCTTCCGAAGAGCCGCCGGCAGGAACCGGATTCCGGACTACGGCGTTTGGCTGACGCACCGCACGCTCAGGAGTGTTCTACCTAAGGTTGCTCCTACCTTCAAGCCCGTTCATGACCTAAGAGTACGAGCGGAACTCGCCCACGCAACACAGAGCGATTTACGCGTCCCGTCTCGTATCGGGAAAAAGCAAGGTTGCTTCAAAAGCTGAGACCAGCATATGTTGAGTTGTTATCAGCGCTTGCTGCAATCTGAGATGGGAGTCGATTTAGAGCTCAGCCTTGCAATTGGTTCGAGATCGTGGCTATGCGTGACGGCGAAAGTAGTCTCAACTCACCGATGAGAACCCCAAAAACCCACCCGCTTACATAAAGCAATACCGCAAGGATGCGCAAACTCGCTCGGTATGACAAGAGAAGAACCGACCTGAAAGCTCGGCCACTACAAAGGAGAAATCGGAGCCACAGACTGAAGTCTGTGCTACTGGGCACAGAGAACCAAAGTGGCTTGTTGCTACCGCGAAGCAGTCTGGTATCGTAGGGCAACGGTCGAATGTTGCTCGAGAGCTTGCCCGCGACGAACTTCGGGTGGGAAGAAGGCAAGCACAATGCAAATGTTGTGGCAAGACATACGCTACGCGCTGCGCATGCTGCGGAAGAATCCCGCATTCAGCGCGATCGCGATCTTGTCGCTGGCGCTGGGAATTGGCGCTAATGCGGCCATCTTCACCGTAGTGAACGCGGTGCTGCTGAAACCGTTGCCGGTGAAGGACATTTCCCGCCTAGTCGAAGTCGATACCATCGACACCAAGACGCTAGTCACCGCAGCTAACCTTGTGAAGTTGGGCATTTCCTATCCGAATTTCCAGGACTTTGCCCGGGAGCAGCAGCACCTTTCCGGGCTGAGCTGTTTCGTTGGTCCGTTGCCCGTGACCTGGAGCGGGGGCGCGGAACCGCGACAAGTTTCCTCGCAAATGGTCAGCGCGAATTTTTTCGATGTGCTTGGACTGCGTCCCGCCTTGGGGCGCTTTTTCTTGCCCGACGAGGACACCAAGCCTGGCGGCAACGACGTGGTGGTTTTGAGTTACGGCCTGTGGGCGAATAAATTCGGTTCCAGCCCCGACGTGATGGGCAGGGTACTGACGCTGAACGCCACGTCGTACACGGTGATCGGAGTTGCGCCGCGCGGGTTCAAAGGCGCGTTCACGTTTGGCAATGCCGAGCAGGTTTGGGTACCGGTCAGCATGTACCCGCAGTTACTGTCGGGATTCTTTAAGGAAGCCTTTAACACGCGAAGATTTTTGTCCGCGACGGTGATTGGGCGACTGAAACCGGGCGTGCCCATCGGTGAAGCAGAAGCTTCATTGAAGACCATCGCATCGCGGCTGGAGAGCGAATTTCCGAAGGACAATGCCAGCCGCAGTGTGGTGTTGACGCCACTGACGGAGGCCGCGGTCGGCGTGAATAACCGCGAGCAGATGGTGCTGGCCGGTGGATTGCTGATGGGCATTGTGGGACTGGTGCTGCTGATTGCTTGTGTGAATCTGGCGAATTTGCTGCTGGCGCAGTCGGCGAGCCGCGAAAAGGAAATCGGCGTGCGCGCGGCGTTGGGAGCCAGCCCGGTGCGAGTGATTCAGCAATTGCTGACAGAAAGTTTAGTGCTTGCGATTGTCGCGACGCTGGTTGGTTGCGTGATCGCATATGGAGGTCGAGCAGTGTTGTGGTCATTCCGGCCGCCGCTGGTGGAAGCGGGCGACGTCGACATCAGTTTCGATTTGCGCGTGGTGCTCTTCACGGTTGGCGTGGCGCTGCTGACAGCGGTGCTCATTGGAATTATTCCGGCGCTGAAGGCCGCCAAGCCCAACCTGGTGGATGCGCTGAATGTCGGTGGACGCGGGGGAACGGTGGGTTGGAGGCGTAATCCGTTCCGCAGCATGCTGGTGGTTTCGGAAATTGCGCTGGCGCTGGTGGCGCTGGTGGGCGCGGGCCTGTTTATTCGCAGTATGCAAAACACGCAACGCATCGATCCGGGGTTCGAGTCGAAAAATCTGTTCATGTTCGGGTTCGACTTGGGAGCCTTGCATTACGAAGAAGGCCGCGCGCAGCAATATTTTCGCACCGCGATTGAACGCGCTAAGGCAGTGCCTGGAGTGGAATCGGCGACCGTGGCATCAAATTATCCGATTGGCGGAGGACTTTCGCGAACCGTGTTCCCCGAAGGACAAGACGAAGCTTCGGGCTACCGCGGGACGTTGACGGAGATGGACGATGTGACACCGGGCTTCTTTGCGACCTTGCGCATTCCGCTGGTGGCTGGGCGCGAATTCAACGATGGCGATCGCCAGGAGACAAACCAGGTAGCCGTGGTGAACGAAGCGATGGCCAAACAATTCTGGCCGGGACAAAGCGCCGTGGGAAAACGCTTCCACTTTTTCGGAGACACGAAGTTGCGCGAGGTGGTGGGCGTGGTGCGCAACACGGTTGTGAACACGTTTGGAGAAGATCCTCAGCCGATGGTGTATTTGCCGCTGACGCAGGACTACGCCGCCGACGTGACCATGCAGGTGCGCACCAGCGGGCGGCCCGAAGCGGTGATTGGCGCGGTGCGGAACCAGGTGCAGTCGCTGGACACAAACCTGGTGCTGACGAACATGCTCACGGTGGGGCAATTAATGGATCAAGGATTGTGGGCGACGCGCGTGGGAGCGGGACTGCTGAGCGTGTTTGGCGGACTGGCGCTGCTGCTGGCTGTGGTGGGAGTGTACGGCGTGCTGTCGTATTCGGTGGCGCAGCAAACGCGGGAGATTGGGATTCGGATGGCCCTGGGCGCGCAACGTGGGCGGGTCTTGCGGCTGGTGGTGGGACAGGGTATGAAGCTTGCGCTCGCCGGGCTGGCGTTGGGACTGCTGGCCGCGTTTGCCGCCACGCGCGTGCTTTCTAGTTTGCTGTTTGGAGTGACCGCGCGCGATCCGCTGACATTCGCGAGCGTGGCGGTGGTGCTGGCCATCGCCGCGATTTTGGCGTGCTACATTCCGGCGCGACTCGCGACGAAAGTGGATCCAATGGTGGCGCTGCGCTACGAATAGTTCTGAATCCTCAGGGGCTGAAGCTCGTGATAGGTAAGCAGTTGATGTCGGCGCTAAAGCTCCGACCCCCTAAAGAACCCTAAGGAAAAAGAAGCGCCACAGCTCAAGAATGTGAGGTTGCGGACGGCCTCGGAAGACCGTCCCTACAAATGCGAAGAGGAAGGAACTCACACGCACAAAACGGCGTGTGGGGCACGCAGTGAGTCGTGTTCATTCGTCGTCGGAGTTCTTGGAGACGCCCGAGGCTGCGATCCATGGGCCGGGAGCGGGAAGGGCGGTGCCGTTCACGCCGGCGACACGAACCAGGATGATGCTGCCAAAGCAGGCCGAGGGCACTTGCAGCTTGGCATGGGTTTCGGCGTTACCGTCGCTGGCGAGAGGAACCGCACCGCTGGTTGCGGCGACCATATCGGAGCACGCAACGCTCGATGAAACCGCGGTGACTGGGCCAGCCGTGCCCAGGGCCGGGAGGATCAGTCGAACATCAACGCGCTGGCGGCCGTCATCGGGGAGAGTCGCGAGCGCGTGTTTCGCCACCCATGGTGCTCCGCCACTTGGCACGCCGGCGAAAGTGATGCCCGGATTCGATCCAGCGATGGGTGAGAAAAACGATAGTTCATCGGCGAAGGTGCTGATAGCGAACATTGCGGTGACAAGGCCAGTCAAGACTACAGCTGAGAGTGATCGTTTCATGATGGGGAATCCTGTTATGTTGAGATGGCACGAGCCACAGGTCTCTGAGCGTGAACCCGTTGGAATTTGGTTTTGGACGCAGGCCGCACCCCAGGGTGGTGAGAATTCGGCGCAAGCCCGGCGTGAAACATAGGAGCACGGCGGGTGAAGGTTGTCAGGCGGCGGTAGAAAATTTTCAGATTGCGAGGGAGTCCAGTTCCACGACAGCCGCCGCAGTGGTGGATCAGATCACAGTGAGGATGTCAGGAGCGTTTGTAGACGGGAATGAGGAAGTAGGCTTGGAAGTCGGCCCCGCCGTGGGCCTTGCCCTGCGCTTGGATCTCCCAGTAAGTGGGCGGAGCGGCGGCAAGGACCGTGGGCGGCCGATTTGCGGGTAGCTTGAACTCGACGGGAATGTCGCCGCCAGCGAGGCCGGTGAGCTGGTCGCGGGAGAGGGAGAACGCGTCCTGGTAGAGTTCCAAGCAGATGACGCGGGTGGTGCGGGTTTCGCCGGAGCCGGTGGTAACAGATTTCTCCTGGACGCAGCGAATCGTGAAGGTGAGTTCGTCGAGCGCGGAAACGTGATGTGGAGCGCGCAGCCGGCCACGAAACGTTTGGCCGAGGAAATAAGGGAATTCGTCGTAGGCGAAAAAGGTGTTGCCGTAGCGAAGAAGTTCACCGAGCATCTGTAGCCAGCGTCCCCAGAGAACCACACCGATCAGAGCGAATATTGTGGCGAAGACCAGAAAGACGCGCCCCATGCCGCGCACATTCAAGCCGACCCAGAAGAAGGGAATCAGAAACGCGTTCCAAGCCAGCGCGGCAACAAAACGGCCCAGCATGGCGTTGAAGGCTGAGAAAGTGATGCCTTCGCGACGCCAGTGATGATCGACGAGCCAAGGCTCGCCGGGATGCTCGGCGGCTTCGCGCTGATAGACCGCCTGGCACGCGGCACCGCGCAAGCCATGAACAATCAGTAATGCTCCGGCACTGAAGAAGAAGCTGCCGATCAGGCCTATGAGCCAGTCGGGAGCGTTCTTGCTGCCATGAACGATATTGAGCGCGGTACAGACGATACCGACGCCTGCCAGAAGTCACGGCAAACCGAAGAGCACCGATTTCCAGCCGTCGATTGCGACGGTGCTTTGTACCGGATGGTTCAGTAACCCGGGCGGGGAACCGGGCTGTGTGATGCCCATGGGCTGGGCAAGTGAATTCGGGCCGTCCGAGATGGCGATTGGCATAGAGGCTTCGCGCGTTATTCGACTTTGCATGGCGCTGCCGCCGTCGGCAATAGGACTTGCGGCCAATCAGTAAAGGGGCTCTGGGAGCGTGTGCTAGCATGGACTGTGGAGTGAAAATGACGGCAGAAAAGACCAGCGGAGTGAGGATTTTGGGAATTGAGTCGTCGTGCGACGAGACGGCTGCGGCGGTGGTGGAGGACGGGCGGAAGATCCTCTCCAGCGTGGTGGCGTCGCAGATCGATATTCACCGGAAATACGGCGGAGTCGTGCCGGAGTTGGCTTCGCGGGAGCACCTGCGGCAGATCGTGCCGGTGGTGCGTGAAGCGATGAGCGAGGCCGGGCTGGGGATGGCGGAGTTGGATGCGATTGGAGTGACGCAAGGGCCGGGGCTGGCGGGCTCACTGCTCGTAGGAATCGTGTATGGGAAGACGTTGGCCAGAGCGTTGGGCAAGCCGCTGGTGGCTGTAAATCATTTGGAAGGGCACGTCCACGCGGTGTTTCTAGAAGCGTACGGTAGCGGACAAGAGCCGAAACTGCCGGCGGTGTGCTTGATCGTCTCGGGTGGACATACGGTGCTGTACGAGGTGAAGGCTGGCGAAGAGGAGGGGAGTGAGGCGTGTGCGTATCGCAAGCTGGGCGGCACAAGAGATGACGCAGCGGGGGAAGCGTACGACAAAGTGGCGAAGCTGCTGGGGCTCGGTTATCCCGGCGGGCCAATCCTCGACAAACTGGCCGCGGCGGCGGGAAGCGCACCGGCGCCAGTGAAGTTTGGTCCCACGAAGACGCGAGGCAATGCGCTGGACTTCAGCTTCAGCGGATTGAAGACCGCGGTGCTGTATCACGTGCGGGAACATCCGGAATATCGCGAAGAGATTCGGAAGAGGGAAGAAGGGATGGCACAGGCTCATCGTAAACTGGAAGAGTTGTTACCGCTGTGCAGCAAAGAAACGTTGGGACTGGTGCGCGAATTCCAGAATGCCGTGGTGCGCGACCTGGTGGAACGAACGATGGCGGCGGCAGAAGAGTGCGACGTGGAGACGATCCTGGTGTCGGGAGGCGTGGCAGCAAACAGTCAATTGCGAAGGAGATTTGCCGAAGAGGCACGGGGGAGGAAAGTGTTTTTCCCCAGCCGGGCGCTTTCGACGGACAATGCGGCGATGATTGCGGCGGCGGCGTATGCGAGGTTTGTGAGGGGCAGGTTCGCGGATGATTCGCTGAATGCGTCGGCCAGCATGAGATTGGAAGAGGAAGTAATGAACTGAGGAAGTAACGAAGCCATTTATTACTTCGTTACTTACTTCGTCGCTGTGAAAAGCGGCGGCTAACCGCCGCACTCCAAAAGAAAACGGGCTCCTCGAATTGAGGAGCCCGGTGATGAACTTTGTGGACGAGGACTACTGTTCGATGGCTTCCTGCATCATGGGGAATTGCAGTTTCGCCTTGGCCAGTGACTTTACAACCAGGCCTTCGGCATTTTCGGCGGTGAGGTTGCGCGCGGTTGCCATCTCGCTGACGAGGAGATACTTGGCGCGTTCCAACATTTTCTTTTCGCGGAAGGAGAGAGGCTTGCTGCGAGAGAGAGAAACGAGACTTTTAAGAACGACGGCGACCTCGAGCAAAGAACCCGTGCGCATGCGCTCGGAGTTCTCCTTGAAGCGGTGCTTCCAATCGTGATGGGAATTGAGTTTGCCCTTCTCGAGGAAGCCGAGCACCTTGGTGGTGTCATTGGAACGAATAACGGATCGAAGGCCAACAGCCAACGCGTTCGTATGAGGAACCATGACGCGAAGGCCGCTGGATACAATGCGAATCATGTAGTAACGTTCAGTTCTGCCGTTCAAGACTCCATAGCTCATTTGCTCTACAACGCCAACGCCGTGGTTCGGATACACAACCTTGTCGCCGATCTTGTAGTCCATAGCTGAGGTTAGCCCCCTAGGAGATGAAACCAGTGTAGTGAGTTGTGCTGCAAGAGTCAAGATATATGCTGTGGAATGAGGAAGATAGGGAAGGGGCCGTTTCAAATTGGCACTGTAATTGCTCTGCGGGCGCGGCTTGTAACAGTTTTATGAATTGTGAATATGCCTGCAAAGGTTGGATTTTAGCGGTTTTGTGACTGAAAGCGGTGCTTCCCTTGAAGGGAACGAACTGATGGCTGAGTTGGACCGAATTGACGTGTGTCGATGATCGCCCTGGCGCTGGATACCTCAGAGGCTAGAGGGAGCGTCGCGGTTCGACGCGACGGGCGGACGGTGGCGGTGCGCCCCCACGAAGTGGCGGCAGATTATTCTTCGTGGTTACTGGGTGCCACGGAGGACGCTTTGCGGGAAGCGGCTGCCACCATGAAGTCAGTGGAATTATTGGCGGTGTCGACGGGGCCGGGTTCGTTCACCGGCGTGCGCGTGGGTCTGACTACGGTAAAAGCATGGGCCGAGGTGTATGGGAAGCCGATCGTGGGAGTTTCCAGGTTGGAGTCGATGGCCAGGGCGGGGGAGCCGTGCGGGTTTGTGGCGGCCAGCTACGATGCGCAGCGGGGGCAGATTTTCGGTGGACTCTACAGGTGGGTAGACGGCGCCATGAAGGCGGTAGAAGCCGAGATGGTGACTGCGCCGGGAGCGTTCGTTGCCCTTGTTGAGGAGAAGGCGGGGACAGAGTCAGTACGGTGGGTGACACTGGACCCGCAACTGATCAGTTCGGCGGCAGGTTGGGGTGTAAGGGAACGGCGTGGAGACCGGCTGATTGCTTGTACTGCGGACGTGGCGAGCCTGATCGGCGAGCTGGCGGAGGAGCGAGCAACGAGGGGCGAGTTTACCGACGCCCTGGAACTGGATGCCAACTACGTGCGCCGCTCGGATGCAGAGATTCTCTGGAAAGGACCGGCAAGCAGTGTGCGCTGAGGCGAACAGGGCGCAGGAAGGATTGGTGATCCGGGCGTTCGATGAGGGGGACGCGGCGGCGGCAAGTGAAATCCTGCGGGAAGCGCCCCAAGCTGCGGGTTGGTCCGCCCTCATGATCAGAGACTTGCTTGCGACCGCGGGAGTGTCCGGCTTCATGGCAGAACGAGTAGGCAGAGCTACAGGATTCATCCTAGGCCGAGAAGTTCTGGACGAAGGGGAGATTCTGAATCTGGCTGTGGCCAAGGCGAATCGGAGGCGTGGCGAAGGCACAGCGCTCAGCCGGGAGATGATGAACTCGTTTGCGGCAAGAGGGGTACAGCGCGTGTTCTTGGAAGTTCGTGAGTCCAACCTGGGAGCGATCGCTTTCTACGAGAGAGTTGGCTTCCGGAGGGTAGGGAGGAGGGAGGGTTATTACCGGGCGCCGGCGGAGGTGGCCCTGATTCTGGAGCATAGTACCAACAATCCTCAGCTTGGTACGGAATAGTCCTTGACGGGGATTTTACTAGGTGTACCCTGCGTTCATCGGGCATTCACATTGCCCGGCAAGAAGGAGGAACGCATGGCAGCAATCCAGCGGGCACCTCGGGACGTAATCATCACAGCCGACGCCGAGTATCAGCGTCTGGCGGAAAAGCACCACCAATACGAAGTAGAATTACAAAACCTCGCAAGATCCCCATTCCTCAATTCCGAAGACCTCCTGGAAGAAATCCGATTAAAGAAATTGAAGCTTCACGTGAAAGACGAGATGGAGCTTTTGGCTGCACGTATCCATACCACGCGAGCCCGACAAGCTCAGTAGCCTGTCTGGTTCGCGCATCCCAACAGTTTTCTGTCGTAAAATGACCAGAGACCTCCCGGGGAGCGAATCCACGCCGGGGAAAGGGAGGGTATGGTCCGAGAAGGCTACTATTTTGGATTGCCACCGTTTTTGCTGGGAGTAATTGCCGTTGCCACGGGATGGCCGTGGGGAATCCTGGCGGGTAGCGTGTTGGTGGCGCTGGGGCTGTTTGTTTTCTATTTTTTCCGCGATCCTGAACGAACAATTCGATCTGAACCCGGGCTGGTGGTGTCGCCTGCCGACGGGCGCGTCGTGGTGGTCACAGAGGAAGAGCGCGGCGGCCGCGCGGGCAAACGCATCAGTATTTTTCTGGCGATCTGGAACGTTCATGTTAACCGCTCCCCGGCTGCCGGAACGATCGCGAAGCTGGAATACAAGCCGGGAAAATTTCTGGCGGCGTGGGCGGAAAAGGCTTCGCTGCAAAACGAGCAAAACGTGTTTACGCTGGCGAGCGAGCACGGCGAAATCGTGTTCAAGCAGATTGCCGGGTGGGTGGCGCGTCGGGTGGTTTCCTGGAAGAAGGCCTGCGACGTAGTGGAGCGAGGGGAGCGCGTGGGGCTCGTGCGCTTCGGCTCGCGCGTGGATGTGTGGCTGGCGGCGGAGGCGGAAATACTGGTAAAGGTGGGACAGAACGTGAAAGGCGGGTCGAGCGTGATCGCGCGGATTGCCGAACCTGTCGGAGGGCCACGGATTGCTGCAAACATCTCGGGACGTGCGCTAGAGAAAATAAAGGAAGATGACCGCCCGGCGTAGTACTCTGTGGCAGAATGAGCTAAACAAACATGGCTGACTACGAACAACAAGAGATTGCATTCAGCGGGAAACTTTTCAAAGACCCAAAACGGCGGCGGGGAATATTCCTGCTGCCGAGCCTGTTCACCGGTGCGAACCTGCTATGCGGGTATTATGCGTCGATTGCCGCGCTCTCGGGCGGAACCGAAGATTTTGACCGGGCGGCGAAGGCCATTGGGATTGCGATCGTGTTTGACGCGATGGATGGGCGCATCGCGAGGCTGACCGGGACGAACACGCAATTCGGCGTGCAATTTGATTCGCTCGCTGACGTGGTGAGCTTCGGGATTGCGCCGGCGATTCTGGCGTATGCCTGGGGCTATCGCAGCGTCGCGGGAATGACTCCTCTGGCCTTTGAGCAACTGGGACACCTGGCGTGGATCTGCTGCCTGGCGTTTCTGATTTGCTCGGCGTGGCGGCTGGCGCGTTTTAACGTGCAGGGCATGGCGCCGGGAGGGTCGAAGAATTTTGTGGGCATGCCGACGCCGGCAGCGGCGGGAATGGTGGCGGCGACGGTGCATGCGTGCCACTGGATCGGGCCGATCAGCGACAAGAGTTGGGCGATTGCGTGGTTTCTGATGATGCTGGCGCTGGGGGCGTTGATGACCAGCACGGTGAGGTATTACAGCTTCAAGGATTTGCCGTGGACGCGCAAGCAGCCGTCGGTGACGATCATTCTGCTGATCCTGCTGGTTGGGGTGATCTGGCGCTATTCGGAATACGTGCTGGTGATTATCGCGGGCGTGTACGCGCTGGTGGGACTAACGTTGCACGTGGTGAGGGTGCTGCGGCACCGCATGGTCGCCAGGACCGTCTGATTCATGTCTGCAGATCGAAACTCCCAAAGAATTGTGTTGGCCGGGGCTTCGTCGCTTCTCGGGAGCGAGGTGAAGTCTCTATTGGAAGAGAGCCGGTTTGCGGGCTGGGATTTGCGTTTGGTGGATGAAGACGAATCGGCAGGGATATTGACGGAAGCGGGCGGGGAAGCGGCGCTGATCCAAAAAGTGGAGGAAGGAACGTTTCGCGGGGCGCGGTGTGCGTTCCTGGCGGGCTCGCGGGGATTTGGCCAGCGATGTTTGGACCCGGCGCGAGAAGCTCGGGCAACGGTGATCGATTTTTCGCACGCGGCGATGTCTGATCCGGACGGCGTGCCGTGGTTTCCGAAGATTGAAGCGCTGGGCGGCAAAAGCGTGTCGAAAGAATCGCCCGTGTTTGGGGTTCTTTCCGCGGGAGGAATGGCGATTGCCAGCCTGGCGCTGGCGCTGCGGCGATTTGGTTTGCAACGACTGGTGGCAGTGGTGTACGAGCCGGTCTCGGAGGCAGGGCGGGCCGGAGTAGAAGAGTTGGAGTCGCAGACGTCGCAGCTACTCTCGTTTCAAAGCGTAGGGAATCGCGTGTTTGGAACGCAGGCCGCGTTCAACATGCTCCCACGATTTGGCAGCGAGAGTCGCGTGGTGCTGCAGGAGAAACTGCTGGAGCTGCGCGCGGAGATCTCGGCCGCTGTAGGGGATGCCGAGGAGGACCCGAAGATCTCCGTCAACCTGGTACACGCGCCGGTGTTTTACGGGACGACGTTCAGTGTTTGCGCGGATCTCGCGAATACAGCCGATGCGGCGGCACTGGCGCAGGCGGTGAAGGAAGCCGGATTCGCAGTTGTGCCGACCGAGGAAGCTGGTCCGAGCAACGTGAGTGTGGCGGGAGATACGGTGCTGTATTTAAGCGCACCGCGACCCGATACCGCGCGAGAAAACTGTTGGTGGTTCTGGGGAGCGGGAGACAATCTGCGCGTGCCCGCCGCAAGCGGCATCAAACTGGCGGAGTGGCTGGATTCATGACGCGCGGAAGATGCTTGTGCATTCTGCTTGGCGCGCTGGCGGCGGTGGCGTTCACGGGGTGCGGATACCATGTGGCAGGGCGCAATCCCGCGCTGCCGAAGAACATCACGGTGATTGCGGTGCCGGCGATGGAAAACAAGACCACCACCTACCGGATCGAACAGAGACTGACGGCCGCGACAATTCATGAATTCTTGAGGAAGACGCGCTATAAGGTTGTGTCCGACGCGAATGGCGGCGACGCGGTGCTGACGGGGAAAGTGCTGGCGCTCGAGGCGCTGCCGCTGACGTTTCAATCGACGAGCACGGCCACGACGAGCACAGCGCAGGCCACGACCATGCTGGTCACGATGAAGTGCGAGGTTACGCTGACGGACCGCGTGAGCGAGAAAGTGCTGTATCACAACGACAATTTTGTGTTTCGCGGAGAGTACGAATTGTCCACCGACGTGCGGAGTTTCTTTCAGGAAGGCGACCCAGCGCTGGAGCGCATGTCGCAGGATTTTGCGGCCCGCTTGGTGGCCGCGGTCACGGAGAATTACTGATGGCGCGGGTGTCTTTGGGGGAGTTCAAGGAAAAATTGGGGAAGGGGAAACCCGTTCCGGCCGTGCTGCTGTACGGCGACCAGCCATTTTTGCGGGATGCGTGCCGCGCGCAACTGATTGAGAGATTTGTGCCGGAGGCGGTGAGGGCGTGGGCGGTGTCGCGTTTTTCGGCGGGACGCGGGGAGACGCAGGCAGCGCTGGACCAGGCGCAGTCGATGCCTATGCTGTCAAAGCAGCAGGTGGTGTTCCTGGAAGAAGCGGAAGCGATTGAGGATCTTTCAGAGAAGAATCGCGAAGCGACCGTGGAGGCGATCGAAGAGTACCTGAAAAATCCAGCGCCGTTTACCGTGCTGGTGATGGAAGCAGCGAAGCTGGACATGCGGATGCAGCTGGGAAAAAAGCTGGCGGAGTATTCGCTGGTGGTCGAAGTGGGCTTGGGGGAAAACGCGGACGAGCGGAATGCGGCGAGCGTGGTGCTCGCGAAAACGCTGGCCAAGGAGCAGGGTGTGGAGTTTGCCAAGGGCGCCGCGGAAGATTTGGCGGAATTTGTGAGCGGCGACCTGATGCGGCTGAAGACGGAAGTGGACAAGCTGACGACGTTCGCGGCAGAACGCAAGGTGGTGAGGCGCGAGGATGTGGGGGCGCTGGTGATCTCGGAGAAAACCACAACTATCTGGGAAGTGGCGGATCTGCTGGCGACGCGGCAGCCGAAGAAGGCGCTGGAATTCATCGAGCGGTTGTTGCGTGAAGGCGAAGAGCCTGTGGCCATGATTGGCGGGATGGCGTGGATGTACCGCAAGCTGATCGAGGCGAGCGAAGTGCCCGGCGCGACGAATGGATGGCAGGCGGCGCGGGCGTTGGGAATGCGTCCGGAACAGGCGGAGCTGGCGCTACAGTGTGCGCGCAGGATTTCCAAGGAACGACTGCTGGATGGGTTGACGGCGTTGCAAGAAGCGGATGACCGGTTGAAGGGCGGGGGTTCGAAAGAGCCGCGGATCGTGATGGAGTTCTTGATTTGGCGATTGACGGGAGTGCAGAGGGTGGGGGCGGGTTAGTCAGCCGGGCGGGGAACAGCGCATTCCTCGCTTCGCTCGGAATGACGATTGATTGTCGGTGAGGAGAACTTGTCTGGCGAATAGAAAACCCGGCTGCCATAAAAGGCAGCGCTACATTTAAGCAAGAGAAAACCTGTCGGCGCTCGGCCTTGCTTACTAGTTCTGCTGCGTTGTTGGTCGGTCTGCTACTTCGTTGGCGCACTGGCGGCGGGGCCGCAATCTGAGAGGACAATTTCATAGTGGCGGACGTGGTGGTCGTACTCTGTGAGGATGGTGGCGGCTTCACCGGCGACGACGGCAGTTTCTAGATCGACTCCTGCAAACATGTGAATGGCGTCGAGGGAGCGCCAGTAGGTTTCGACCAGGATTTCGCGATCGCTGCCGACGTGGCGGACATACAGAGTTGCGCCCAGGTAGCCGTTGATGGAGCGGAGTTCCGGGAGAACGTTTTTGGAGAAATGTTCGCGGTACAGAGGCCAGTTATCTTCGGTAGCGCGAGCGGTCCAGACGCGGGCAATCTCTGAGGGACGCACGGGGCCGGCAGGATTGGGCGAGGCTTCGTTGCCGCTAACGACGTTCCAGGGGCGAATTTCCCATTTTTTGACCAGGCCGCCGGTGACGTAGGGGTCGTTGTGGACGAAGGATTCGACGATGCCTTTGTCGTGAGCGTGGAAGACGAGAAGAGCGCGGTCAGCGGGATCGCTGAGCGCGCCGGCAAGAACGAGTTCGCCGCGGGCGTAGGATTCGGAAACACGGCGCAGGTGTTTTTCGCGAAAGGCAGCGCGGCGCGAGACGAAATCGTCGACGACATCGTAGAAGACGGCGAAGTAAGGCATGGTTCCTCCCGGTTCTATTTTCGCTCAAAGCGGAAATGAGAAGGAAGATTTTGAGTTGAGAGAGTTTTGCGCAGGAATCGGAGCGGAGTCCTGAGGGACGGAAGCCCAATTCAGCGGCGAGCAGTAATCTCGGAGCTGAAGCTCCGACCCCCCAAGTAACAGCCCAAGGCCACAGACTGACGTCCGTGCTACCAGAGCCACGAGCGGAGCGCCTCGGAAGGCGGTCCCTACAAAGGCCGACCATCGAAAACTCACCAGCGAAAGCTAGATGGTTAGGAGCCAGTTGTGAGTGTCGGGTTCTTTGCCGGTTTGGATGTTGGTTAGGCGAGTATGGAGCTTTTTCGAGACGGCGTTGGGGGCACCGGTGGGAATGTTCAGGTCCTTTGCGCGATAGCCGATGCAGGCGATGGGAGCGATGACTGCGGCGGTACCGATGCCGAAAGCTTCCTGCAAGGTGCCGGCGGAATGAGCGGCGAGGACCTCGTCGACGGAGATGGGGCGCTCTTCGACGCGCACCTTCATTTCGCGCAAAAGAGTGAGCACGGAATCACGCGTGACACCGGGGAGAATGGTGCCGGAAAGCGGCGGCGTGATGGCGACGCCGTCGATGACGAACATGATGTTCATGACGCCGGATTCTTCGATGAAGCGGCGCTCTTTGCCATCCAGCCACATCACGTTGTGATAGCCCTTGGCGTGCGCCTGTTTCGCGGCGAGCAGGCCACCACCGTAGTTGCCGGCGGATTTAGCGTCGCCAGTGCCTCCGGGAAAAGCGCGGACATAAGTCTCTTCGGTGAGCAGGCGAATGGGTTGCGAGAAATAGGGTCCACCGGGCGAAGTGAGGATCACGAAACGATAGCGGCTGGCGGCGTGGACCATCAAGGTGTCGCTGGTGCCGAAATAAACGGGGCGAATGTAGAGCGACCCGCCTTCGCGATGCGGGACCCATTCGCGGTCGGTGCGCAGGAGTTCCACCAAGCCATCGCGAAACAAATCCTCCGGCACATCTGGCATGCAAAGTCGCGCGGCGGTGCGATTCAGTCGCGCATGGTTGCACATCGGACGGAACATGGCAACGCCGCCATCGGCAGTGCGGTGCGCCTTGAAACCTTCAAAGAGAGATTGCCCGTAGTGGAGAGCGGTCATGGCCGGAGAGAAAGACATGGGGCCGAAGGGCTCGATGCGCACGTCGTGCCACACGCCATCGCGGTAGTCGGCGACAAACATGTGATCGCTGTAGTTGGTGCCGAAGGTGGAATTCTCGCGAAGCTCTTCGGTGAGGCGGGATTGTGAGGTGCGCGACACGGGGATGTTCGAAGTCATGTGTACCTTCCTTGACTTGATCGAGAGAGAGAGTAGGGGTTGGATGGCGAAAAGGAAACTCCCAAATTGGCTGTGACAAAAAAGCGCTGCTCACCTGACAATTTGGCCGCATTGCCGGGCGTAAAGAAAGAGAGATTCCTCACTCCGCAGACTCCGTTCGGAATGACAGATTCAGGGTTTTGCTGTGACCGACCGACAATTTGCTTGCATCGGTCAGCGAAAACAAAAATGGCGGGAGACTGAATCAGCCGCCCGCCTGAAGCCGGAAAAAGAAAAGTTACTTCGCGGACTTGGCCTTGACCTGGTTGAAGGCCAGCGCGAGGCGGGACTTGTAGCGGTTGGCGGTGTTTTCATGGAGCACGCCCTTGGTGATTGCCTGGTCGATCGCAGACATGGTGGGGTGCAAAAGATTCGCGGCGGCCGTAGCGTCACCGGCGGTTAGGGCGGTGCGGAGCCGCTTGATTGCGGTACGTACGCGGGTACGGTTCACGCGGTTCACTTCCGCACGTTGACGAGATTGTGCCGCTCGCTTGAGAACGGACTTTTTCTTCTTCTTAACTTTGGTAGCCTGACCTTGCGCCATCTATCGCTCCTTAAGCGTATTATTCAAACAACTAGTTTGAGGCGAGAGGAATACCTTTGTCAAACGAAGTGAAAGGGCAACCGAAGGGCCCTCTGCCCGCAGCCTCCGCGCGTGCGGACGGCCACGGCATGGGCATGGCGGGTGGTTGCACGGGAGGTCCAAAACACCTGGAGTTGCGGCTGCTGATCAATTCGCACTGCCCGATCATCAGCGTGGCGAGCAGCGAAGAGGATCGCTTCGCTGCGCTGCTGCGGTGCGTGGCCGCGGACATTGGCGTGCCGCTATACCTGTGGAGTGTAACGGAAGGATTGTCGCGCGCGGGCGGCACGGCGCTGTACAACTCCGATCAGCCGGAACAGGCGCTGGCGAGCATGGCGACGATTCAGGGCGATGCGGTCTTTCTGCTGAAGGATTTTGTGCGCTATTGCGAGAACGACAAGATCAGCCGGCGTTTGCGCGACCTGGCGGACGGATTTCGCACGGCGAGGCGATCGATTGTGCTGCTGGCGGCGACGATCGAATTGCCGATAGAACTGGCGGCGGACGCGGCGGAGTTTCAACTGGGGCTGCCGTCGGCGGAGGAATTGTTGCCGGGAGTGAAGCGCGTGCTGGCGGAGGTGAATCTGGACCAGGGCTTGCCGGTGGCGCTTGATATTGCGGCGCTTGGCCAAGTGGCAAGGAACCTGATTGGATTGCCGGAAGAGGACGCACTGCGGATTTTTCGGAAATGTCTCCTGAACCGTGGGAAGGCCGATACGGCGGTGCTGGGTGATGTGCTGGAGGCAAAGCGGACAGCACTGAAAACCGATGGGCTGCTCGAAACGGTGAGGCGCGATACGTCGTTCACCGATGTGGCGGGTTTGCTGCGTTTGCGCGAATGGATTGCCAAGCGGAAGAGCGCATGGACGCCGGAAGGGCAGCGATTCGGGTTGGTGCCGCCCAAGGGCTTGTTGATCATGGGCGTGCAGGGTTGTGGCAAGAGCCTGGCGGCGCGCGCCATTGCGGGCGAATGGGGTTACGAACTGGTGCGGCTGGACGCAGGCGCGTTGTACGACAAATACGTCGGCGAGAGCGAAAAACGTCTGAAGAAAGCACTGGACTTGGCGCAGAAACTGGCGCCGGTGGTGTTGTGGATCGATGAAATTGAGAAGGCTTTTGCATCGGCGGGAACGAGCGGAGATGCGGACGCGGGGCTGTCGCAACGATTGCTGGCGACGCTGTTGACATGGATGCAGGACCGCGAGGGCGGCGTGTTTCTGGCGGGGACCTCGAACAATATTACGGTGCTGCCGCCGGAGATGATGCGGAAGGGAAGATTCGACGAAATATTTTTCGTGGATTTGCCGGGAGAACGTGTGCGTGAGGCGTTATTCACACTGCATCTGAAGAAACGCGGGAGAGACGCGAGCGGATTTGATGTGGCCAAGCTGGCGAACGCGTCGGAGGGATTTTCGGGCGCGGAGATTGAGCAGGCGATCGGGGCGGGGTTGTATACGGCGTTCGACAAGAAGCAGCAGCTATCGACAGATGTGTTGATGGGAGAGCTTCAATCGACGCGACCATTGAGCGTGACTCGCGCGGAAGAGATCGCCGCGATTCGGGAATGGGCGAAGAGCAGAGCGGTTCCGGCGGATTGAGGTGAGGAATGCATTTTGTAAAACGACGAAAAGTGACAGTCGGTCTGTTTCGGCCGCCAGGCCCATCGGGGAGGGTTATTACTAGGCTAAGTGAGGGCCGCATCGCCGGGTGAAGTCCCGCACGGCATCGTACACTTGCTATATGGCACGTCGGGGATAGCCGCCCTGCCCGGTGGAGACCAAATGGTTTTACAGTTTGATGTTTTTTGTGTCGAAGCTTGCGAATTCACGTTCCAACACTCCTCAGCAATTCTTGAAGTCGGCAACACACAGCTTGAATTGTGGCTTCCTGTCAGTCTTGGAAGCGCGCTTTGAGAAGAGCACTGTGGCCCCGTCTCCTTGTTGTTCTCTCCAGCTCAATATTTCTGCTGTTTACAGTTTCTGCGAGCGCACGCGCGCAGCAAGAAACTGCTGGGCGTGGGACTAGCCGCTCCTCGCTCGCGGATGCAGCTCTTCCCAATTCAGGCTCGCGGAATTCGCCTCAGCCAACAACCGCTGCGGAGGGGTCAGCCAGCGTTGCTGGCACCGTGCTGGATGTAAGCGGGTCTGCCGTTCCCGGCGCAGAGGTGAGTTTGATGCATGGGGACGGAACACAATTGCAGACGATAGCGTCCGGCGCGAACGGCGAATTCAATTTTACAGAGATTCCTCCTGGTGCCTACCTGGTGAGCGTCAACGCACAGGGGTTTGCGCCCTTTACCTCGGCGGAGTTCGCCGTCACGATCCGGCAGGCCTATGAGCTTCCTGACGTTTCATTGTCTGTTGCGACGGCAAACACGGTGGTGACGGTCCGTCCCACAGATCTGATCGCCGCGGAGCAGATAAGAGCTCAAGAGAAGCAGCGTCTGGTCGGCGTGATTCCAAACTTCTATACCAGCTACATTTATGACGCTGCGCCGCTCACTTCGAAGCAGAAATTCTCGCTCGCTGCACGGGGCACATTCGATCCGGTTGCGGTGGTCGGCGTCGCGTTTGGGGCCGGCATTGAGCAGGCCAGTAACTCTTTCGCCGGATACGGGCAAGGCGCCGAGGGATATGGCAAGCGTTTCGCCGCAAAGTTCGTCGACGGACGCAGCAGCGACTTCCTGACTCACGCAGTGTTCCCGTCGATCTTTCAGCAGGATCCGCGCTACTACTACCAGGGCTCCGGCTCGGTTAAGTCCCGGCTGGTGCATGCGGTCGGCTCCGCATTTGTGACACGCAGCGATAGCGGGCGTACTGAGCCTAACTATTCTTTTTTGCTTGGCGACATGTGTGCCGGAGCACTGTCGAATCTGTACTATCCGCAAGCGAATCGGGGAGCGAGCCTGGTCTTCAATAGGGCCGCGGTTGGCCTCGCTGGACGAGTGGGCGGGAATTTGCTTCGTGAATTTCTCCCGAGGCACTTGACCACAAACGTGCCGGACAATGGCAGGCGATGATCATGGTGTTTGACGATTGTCAAATAAAGGGTTCTAGCTGACATATCACGTGCGGTTCGCCGCTGTTGGCATCGAGCCGCACAACAGACCTGAAACTACCCTTCTGGAACTCCCACTGCAGGCCGCAAAAGTTCCTATCCGTTTGGCGATACCACAGTTTGAGGAAATGAATATGCTTGCCGGATGAATGTCTTCACAATTCGATTCCGGTGCAAGAGTCGACGCAGCGAACTGGACCACCAGCTTCGCTCATTTCTAGTGACTGAGGACCAAATGCGACATCCAAGATCACAAATGTCAGGCGTGGAGTTTGTCGTTTTTTTTGTTTTCTCAAGGTGTAGTCGCGTTTGCGCTTCTCCAAGGGCAAGTCGGCAGAGTACTCGCTACCGAATATGCCTGTCAGACCCGTGAGCGCATCCAGAGTCTTACCACAGGCCGCATCTAGGAGTTTAGTAGGACCTGAATCCGGAACACACCAAACGGTCTCGCCTCCGGTGAGAATCGCACACGTTGTGTTTTCCGAAGGTCTTGCCGATGCTAAATGCGCTTCGCTGTATTCGTCTCGTAGCGCGCAACCCCTCCGCGCTTACCCGCTTGCCTCGCAGCAGCAATGCATCGCTCGCCTAAAGGGTCTAGGGTTAATCGGAAGCCGCCGAAAGAAAAGATGGTTTCAAACTCGATTAGGCATTTTGCCTTTTCGGCGTCCCATATCTGAACGCGGCGTTCAAAGAAAGCCGCCGCGACCCGTGAGGACCGATTGGAAGCAGCCATGCACCTTATGGCAGACGCTCTCATTTTATAGACGTAAGTTATCTATGAATCAGTCCAAAAGCAAAAGCCTGACGCTAAACCGCGAGTTCGTTCTCGTGTGCTCGTTTTTCAGGGCTTGAGCGGCCAGGTGACCTGACCTGGGCCGCGGTAGGCTAGGTTGGCGATGTGGCCAGCGCGGGCTGCGGCGATTCCGGTTTCGACTGGGGCGTTTGGCTCTTTGCGCGTTCGGATGCAATCGAAGAAATTCTGGACGTGGTCGATGGTGCCGTCGCGGAAGCTGTCTGCCTTGACTACCGGCACGTCTTTGGGCTGCGCGTCTTCGTGATAGACGGTGAAGCCGCTGCGGTTGATCTTCAAGGTTGCTTGTGTGCCGCGAAACTCGAGGCCGCCGTCGTCGATGGAAGAAGCCATCATGCCCTCGTAGACGACATCGAAGCCGGGATAGCGAAGAGCGGCCTGAACAGTGTCGGGACATTCCCATTGTTCGAAGACGAATTTGTCGCCAAGCATCTGGGCTTGGCGCGGCTGGTCGGATTTCATGGCCCAGTGCACGACGTCGATCCAGTGGGTGAAGAGATCGGTCATGGCGCCGCCGCCAAAGTTCCAGAACCAGCGCCAGCGGTAGAACTTTTCTTCGGTGAACGGCTGATCGGGAGCGCCGCCGAGCCACTGCTTCCAATCGAGGGCCTGGGTGTCGACGGGCTTGGGCGTCATGAAGAATTGATAGTTCTGCCACCAGTAGGTTCGGACCTGCGGGACGCGCCCGAGGCTGCCTCCCTGAATGAGATCGACGGCGTCGCGGAAGTGGCTCCAGCTGCGCTGCTGCATGCCGCACTGCAGAATTTGTTTGCTGGAGCGCACCGCGCGCTGGAGCGTAACGCCTTCCTCAATGGTGTGAGTGACCGGCTTTTCCAGAAAGACGTCTTTGCCGGCGGCGAGGGCGTCGACGGCCATGCGCACATGCCAGTGGTCGGGAGAGGCGATGATAACGGCGTCGAGCTGCTGCTGGAGGACTTCGCGATAATCCGCGTGAGTGGTGGCGATGCCGTTGGAGCGTGCCTTGATGGCGTCGCACCGCGCCGCATAGACGTCGCTGACGGCGCCGATCTGATATGGTTGGCCGGCCTGCTCGGCTGCTCTGAGCAGGCCGCCCATGCGGCCGCCGGCGCCGATCAGGCCGATGCGCAGGGTGTCGTTGGCGCCGAGGATTCGGGTTGACGCAAGAGCGGTGAGGCCGCTGGCGATGAGGAAACTGCGACGAGTGGGATTTTGCATGGCGGACATCTTAGCGAGTTATGGTCAGGGAGGAAAGCGGTTGGACGCGGATTTAGTTTTCGCGCAAAATGCGGTGGGGCGGGCGAAGGAACAACGGTGATGAAGGTCATTTCAGTGAACGTCGGACTGCCGCGGGAAGTGACGTGGCATGGGAGAAGCGTTAGCACTGGGATTTACAAGGAACCGATCGAAGGGCGCGTGGTGGTACGCAAGCTGAATTTGGATGGCGACCGCCAGGCGGATCTTACGGTTCACGGAGGCGAGCAGAAAGCTGTGTACTGCTATCCGAGCGAACATTATGGCTACTGGAAGCGAGAGCTGCCCGAGCGGGAGTTGCCGATGGCTGTTTTTGGAGAAAACTTCACGACGGAGGGTTTGCTGGAAGACTCAGTGCATCTTGGTGACCGCTTCGCTGTCGGTTCAGCAGAATTCGTCGTGACGCAGCCGCGCCTGCCTTGCTACAAGCTGGGCATTCGATTTCAGGACGACGGCATGGTGAAGCGATTCCTGGCGAGCGGCCGGACCGGTTTCTACTTTGCGGTGACGCGGGAGGGGGAAGCTGGCGGTGGCGATGAGATTAAGGTGATTACGCGGGATCCAAATGGCGTCGCCATTTCTGAAACCACGCGATTGTATGTTGCGAAGAGGTACGCGGAGGAAGACGTGAAGTCCGTGCGGCGCGCGTTGCGAGTTGAGGAATTTCCAGAGAGCTGGAAGGCGTACTTGCGGGAGCGGCTGCAGAGGATGAATGGTTGAATGGGATTGATGGCCGAGAGAACGGGCTTTCTGACGGGTCGAACGAAGGTCAACGTGCAATCAGCATTTCAATCGGGACCCCGCTAAGCTCATTCGCAAATCCAATCTTGCTTTCTGTATTTAACGAGGAACGTTCCATCAAGATGCTGTCCGCCGACATCCACATCGTATTTTCCTGAAACGCGTTTGTCTTTTGCGTCCCCCTCGTCCAACCAGATTCTTGCGTGCTTGGCTGGCTCACATTTTCCAGCGGAGGAGCACCGTTCCGCATAAACGTCTTCCCAAACTTCTTGTGGGCGGTAATTCCACCAAGGGAGGGCGTAGTGGCGCATCGCCATTTTGAGTCTCTGTCCGGCTGGGAGACCATCCACCTTAGTCAAGAAAAAGGAGGCCCCATCACGGTGTGGCCAAAACCACCCTGCGGCCCTATTCGCGGCGACCAACTTCAACGGATAGATTTGAACGAGAAGAGCTAAAAAACAAGAGCGAGCAAACCCGTGTGAGGCGTATGTGCGGGCGTGGCATCGGACCCATGCTCACAGTCTACACTTCAGGGTCAAGCGCCTAAAATTCGATGGCGTCGGAGCACCGCTATAGTAACTTCCATTGCCGTTAGTCTTTGACGCCCTTCCGTGCCCGGTCCCTGATTCACCGATTCCAGGACACGTTGCTGGTGGTGCGAGCTTCGGCGGTTAGCGCGTGCGGCGGCAGTACGCGACTTTTCGAAGCAATGTGGGTTGGACTCCTCGGCAGTTGGGTGTGATGACACATCGGTCACGCGCTGGTGATTCTGGTCACAGTGTTCCGCAGTGGTCTGTTGTATTCGACTAGCTTGCTAGGATAGAGACAGCGCCACATATCCGACAGAGAAAGCCGGGACGCGGTGCGCCCATCCAAATCAATCGTCGAGCCGTAGCGGTCTTCGGGAACCGCGTGAATGGGAAACAAATGGGAGCAAGAATGAAAGGCAAAATCCGCCCGACCATTGGAATCGCAGCGCTTGCCGGAGCCATCGTTTTTTCGGCCGGTGTTGGCGCACAGCAGAGGCCGGCAGCCGTTTACTCGGCCACGCGGCCGACGGCGTATGACGCGTCGCGTGAGACCACGTTGCAGGGAACGGTAGTGAGCTACACGGAAGAATCGTCGCGGGCACCGATCGGGGCGCGGGTCACGATACAAAGCCCTAGAGGCACTGTGGAAGTGCATCTGGGTCCCGCCAGCTATCTTCATAGCAATCACTTCTCGCTCTCCGCAGGGGACTCCGTGAGGTTTATTGGCGTGAACGTTGCGGCAAATGGAGGCAGCGTCTTTCTGGCACGTGTCGCGCAGAAGGGCACGCAAGCCCTGGCGGTGCGATCGCCGCGCGGGTTTTTACTAGCGACGACCGCCACCCGCGCATTGCCGCAAGCTGAGCGCACGCAAAACGCTCAGCAGGATGTGCCGCGATGAATATCCGAATGAAGCGGCTGGCCCTGCTCGTTTCGCTTGCTCTGGCGTCGTTAACGACCGCATGCGGTGCAGGCGGCGGATCGAATCCGGGACCTCCCCCGCCCCCACCGCCCGGGGCAAAGTTTTCCAATGCCAGTTTGGCCGGACAGTATGCGTTCTCGATGACTGGAACGGAATCGTGCGGCGGGCAGGGTAGTTTCTTTGGGCGCGCTGGGACGTTTACGGCCGACGGGAACGGCAGCATTACTACGGGTCTCGAGGACGTGAATGTATGCACAGGGGTTGCGACGATACCGTTCACGGGCGGCACATATTCCATCGGTGCGGACGGCCGAGGTGTCGTTGCGCTGACGAACAGCACGGGCACGACGAACTACAGCATCACACTCTCTACCGCGACGGCGGGTTCCATCACGCAAACCGACGTAGCCGTGACGGCCAGCGGTACGTTTGAGCGCCAGAACTCCGCAGCATTCGCCAATGCGGCGATCGCCGGCGGCTACGTGTTTGACTTCAAAGGAGTGGACGTTAGCGGGCCCGCGGCTAGTCCGGTGGTTAATCCCGCGTCGATCGTGGGCCGGTTCGATGCGCACGGCAGCGGGAACGTCAGCAACGGCCTGTATGATTCCAACATTGGCGGCACACTTTCCGGCCAGCAGAGTTTCGCGACCGGCGCGTTCTGTCAAATCGATGCAACCACCAGCGGGAGTGGATATGGGCGCGGCACTGCACACCTCGCCGGGCAAGATTTTGCGTTCTATGTTGTGGACGCGACGCGCTTGAAGTTGGTTGGAACGAGTTTTCCCTCCGCGTATATAGGGGATGCATTTGCGCAGCAGAACACCGCATTCACTGTCGCGTCTCTTAGTGGCAACTTTGCGTTTTTGATTGGCGGGTCGGGTTCGAGTGTACCCATCGCTACGGCTGGACGTTTCACCGCGGACGGCAGCGGCAACATCACAAATGTGGTCGTAGACGAAAACAGCAACGGTGTTGTTACGCTGTTACCAAACGGGACGGTAACCGGTGCTTATACCGTGGACACGAATCAGTTCGGCGGCGGAACGCTCACCTGGACGGACACGAAGGTGGGAACCTTTTCGTTCATCTTCTACCTGGCTTCGCCGACGCAAGCCGTCTTTCAGGAAACCGACTCCAATATCGTCAGCGATGGGTCATTCTCCGCACAGACTAGCAGTCCTGTTTCTGCAGCGTCGCTGGCGGGAGACTACGTCCTCGCGTGGAGCGGGGTGAACACCGGCGGCGAAGAGGACTTCATCGGGCAAGTCACGCTGACGTCCACGGGCAGCTTCAGCGGCCACGTGGATTTCAACGATTTTGCGACTGGCACGCAGCTCTTCGATGTTCCTGCGAGCGGCAGCCTGACGCTTGGCGGCGACGGCACGCGGGCCAACGCACTTACCGTTAATGCACAAACGAGTCCTGCGAGTGCGTTCAATTTCACGGTGTACGGTGTCAATCCGAACACGCTGCTGCTGGTGGGCGTGGATACCACCCGCGTGGTTGCTGGAACCATGACGCGCCAGCCCTGACCCTCGTCAGAAACAAGAAGCAAAAAAACGGCCCGGGGTGGGGGACCCCCGGGCCGTGCCGCATTCCTAGGAGGAGGAGTCTAGTGTTTCTGCTCGAAGGAGAGCGGGAAGTCAAACACGAGGTCGCCGACAGGAACGCGGAGAGAAAGTTCGCGGGCATTCGCGTCGCGTTCGAACCACATGACGCCAGCGGTTTTCTGGCCGGAGGCGAGTTTGGAGTGCTTGAGGGCGAGGGAGCGAAGTTCGGCGCCGGAAGGAACGATTGCCGCGTGATTCCTGTCGGAGGTCTGCACGACATGTTCGCTGAAGTAATCCGGGGTTGCGAGATGATACGAGGCGGCGCTGGCCGCAGGTGTGCTGTTTTCGTGATACGCCACGGCGCTAGGGGACGGCTGCGCATTTGCCTCGGTGAGGAGCACCTGATGGTGCGAGAGCTTGGCGGGATCTTGCGCGAGCAGGGATTTCAAGTTGGGCTGTAGTTCGTCGAGCGTGATGAGGACGGGGAAGAGTTCCACGGTATCTTCGCCTTGGTTCGAGACGGCAACGGTGGCGCGCAATTTCCAGCCGGAATCTTCCAAAGAGACCTGGACCGTGACGCCGTTGGCGGTGGCGGACTCAACGGTGTGGCCCTTGCTGAAAAACTGGTCGCAGCCAGGCGCGCCGGCTTGCCAGCGGACGACGTCGTTGACGGCAGAGGCGGAGAGCGGCTGGTGGTCGGCCACGCCGCCCATGTTGAGATACATACGCGCGACATAGCCGTCGGCGCCGTCGGCGGAGCGAACGTGAACGGTGTAGCCTTGGCCATCGGAGAGAACGACCACTGACTCCGCGCAGGAAAGATTTCGCAGCAGGTGAAGCGGAAGTGCTTGAGCGGCGTCGGCGGTCATAGGGACGCTGG
>Ga0210409_10001938_pt1 | contig 25827 bp, 29 predicted proteins | sample IncBWH17MmetaG_FD_161649 | JGI IMG/M metagenome (GOLD analysis project Ga0210409, IMG submission 161649) | Forest soil microbial communities from Barre Woods Harvard Forest LTER site, Petersham, Massachusetts, United States - Inc-BW-H-17-M | ecosystem: Environmental > Terrestrial > Soil >...
CGCCGGCAGCGGCGTCGCGTTCACCGGATGGGTAAACGGGCCCACGTTTGGTTTCAAGCTGGGCGGAGCCGGCGACGTGACCGCTTCCAACCGGCTGTGGCTGGAGAGACAGCCCCAACGGATTGGCTCGGGTGTGGTCGTTGATGGATTCGTCTTCATAGTCAACGCCGGACCAGGGACCGCTCAATGTATGGAATGCCAGACCGGAAAAATCCGGTGGACCGAACGGCTCGACGGCGGAGAAAGCTGGGGTTCGGTCGTGATGGGAGCCGGGCGGTTGTATGTCACGAGCCGAAGAGGCGTCACCACCGTTTTTCGGCCCGATCCGGAGAAGTTCGAACTTTTGGCCATGAATGACCTGGGCGAGCCGAGCAACGCCACGCCAGCCATTTCCGACGGTCAGATTTTCCTCCGCACCGACGGGCACCTCTACTGCATCGCGGAGAACTAAGTCCAGATTCATGCAACCGAGCTTCGCCCGCGGCAATTCGCGCACGCTCCAACGGCTCAAGGCTCTGCGGCAAGAAGCTCAAAGGGATATGCGGGTGACCAATCATGTCTGGACGGTTGAAGAATTGCTGTCCTCCGCTTCACAGCCATAACCAGCAAACTAACTTTGCACTACCAGCATAGATGGCATACAGCATGCTAGTTAATCGGCCGTTACATGGGTGAACGCTGCACCTTCCCGCTGGCCAGTTTTACGGTACTGCGCCAGCGGTTTTTCTTTCCAAGTGTCCGATTGTACGACGGCCCAATTTTGGGACACCAAACCAACCCGCACAGCAACATCCTAGACCCTCACTATGCTGGTGAGCGACGCCGGGACGGATGCAATCAGCCATTCGGCGGCGGTGTGGGCGGCGACAGTTGGGCGGTTGGGACAGCAAGTGCAGCCGCAAGCAGCGCTCGCTCGATGAAATGTGCCATAATCTTTTGCCCTTTCTAATCGGTTCCCACCAATCAATACACGTGTCTGTGCCGCAAAGGTGCAGGAGTTTACTAGCATCCTGAGTGCATGGATTATCCGGGGCTGCTGGCGGATGTGCTGGAGGGGGTGATGTCGATGACGGAAGAGAATTGGGAGGAGCGGGGTGAGGAACTGACGGAGGTGTTGAGGCCGGCGGTTTCAGGGAGCTGATGGTTGAATGGGGTTTGAGAGTCTGGTTCTAGGGTTGCTTCACCACTTGGAGCGTTTGGTAGGAGCCAGCGGGCACGCCATTGGTCAAGCTCAGATTCTCAGGTTGGTAAGAATTGTCATGTTCACACCGGATAGCGACGCTGTTGCCGATAGCTGAATTGCTCGCAACGGACCTGGCTTTTGGAAAGAGCCATAACAGATTCCATGATTCGTGAATTTGGTCGAGCGCGTACTTGGCGTCGAGAGAGGCGTACTGCGCCGACGTATCGTTGGCAATCTGCAGTCCGAGATTTGCCGCTTTGCCGATCATCCAGCTAAACGTGATGTCGGAAAGGCCGGTTTCAGGGTATCCGCCGCCAATATCGCAGTGGACGCCGGAAAACCAGACCTGTTCGAGCACCTGGCCGGCCACTGGCGGCGAAGGCGGAGTCCAAAGGGTCGGCGGGAATTCCTGTCGACGTTCGTCAATCGCCAATGCCTGGTAAGCATTCAATACGTCGGGATGCAAGCTGGTGTCCAGGAAACCATATAGAACGGGATCAACTTTTCCAAGGAGCGCTGGAATCCCCAGCGAGCCCACCGTGTCCCAGACGCCCAGCATTTTGATCTTGGCATCGAACAGGGCATACTTATTCAGGCTGGCCAGAAGCGCGGCACGTTGGAGCTTGTCGCGGTAAGCCTGGAATGCCGTGTTGACCAGATTGTCATCAAAGGCTCCAGTTGGTAAACCGCATATGGCAATCATTCCCGCAAGACTGCGCGCAGTAAAAGCGCCACGACTGAAACCGAATAAAAAAAGTTCGTCGCCTTGCTCATACACGTGGGCGATTCTAGTGTAGCCGTCTTTGATTTTCTGAAAAAGGCCAGCGGCGATTGCTCCGCCAGCCAGTTTTTCAATGGGAGTTCCGTCCGAACCCACGCCGTCGTCGTAAGACGCAACCTGATCGGATGTAAAAGGGGTTGCCTTAAACAGCTTGTAGACGTTGGTGTCGTTTTGGGCAGTGTCCCAAGTGCCGTCGGCGCAGAAAATAATTCGTTTGCTCATCTTGTGTCGCCCTTATGTGGTGGTTCAATTTTATTTGCAAGTGGATTTTACAATCCTCCTTTGCTGGTACGGCCCAGGGTGACTGACCCCTGGCAATTGCAGCAGGAGGTTGCCATACGGGAAAATTGGTCAGAGCGGCGTGAGGGGCTGGCGGAGTTGTTGAGGCCGGCGGTTTCTGGGGGTTGACGGCTGAGGGGAGGTAGCTGACGGCGGTGTGGTTTCCACTCGTAAAGTATGGAAACGAGGAAGGCTACTTGTCGCCCAAGTGGCGAACCTGACCGGAGCCGGAGATTTCGCGAGTGACCTGCGGGCTGCCGTAATACTCGACGGTGCCGCTACCACTGATGTGCGCGCTCAGGGCGTCCTTGACCCGCAACGTGGCGTGCCCCGAACCGCTAATCTGGGCCTCGGCCTGGCTGCACGCGAGTTCGGGTGCAAGGTGACTGCCGGAGCCACTGATGTGGATATCCTGCCGCTCCACCTCCCCGGCAGCCGTGGTGTCACCTGAACCGCTGATATGCACCGAGAGCACCTTCGCCTGCAACTGGGGCACCTCGATTCTGCCGGAACCGCTAATCTGCAACGCGAGATTCTCTGCCTTGACCGTCGGCGCCGTGGCATTAACGGAGCCGGACAAATCGAGAGCGTTCAAGTTCTTCAGTTTGAGGTTGTAACGAATGGTCTTAGAGGGACGCAGGTTGACGTTCTCAGACCCTATCCACAAACGCCCGTGGCTGACTTCGGACTTTATCAAAGGCAGCAGGTTCTCGTCAGTCTCGATGCTAAGCGACTCTTCGCCGCCTTGGGAGACGAACAAATCACCAGAGCCTGAGACCGAAACCTGGTTGAATTCGCCGACTTCTCTGGCTTGGGAGACGACCCGCCCGTCGCCTGTCACCGTCTTCCCTCCCGGCATAAAAGAGCATCCTGAGAGCGCGAGGAGAGCGAATACCGGTGCCGTTTTCAAGAGATGGTTCAAATTCATAGCCTGTATCGTGCATTACCCATTCACCTGCGGCATTGTTTCAAGTTTTTGCATCCGGGGCGACGAGCAAAACCCTCCCAAGGCACTTTCCCGGTTTAGGCCACCGGAAGCGGCTGCTAGTGGCTAAACGATTTCTTGAACGATTTTTTCATTTCTCGTTAAGGCTTGATTCTTAGGGGTCTAAGGCGGCTTCGGGCGTGGTTTTGGGATTCTTCAAACGATTTCCAAGAGGGGTGATGACAAATGCGAAGCGCGAAGCGCGAATTGCCCAGGCCGGGGATGCCCCAGACCGCCTTTGGTCAAATTCGCAGCGGCGCAGTCATGGGGCGGGGAAGCTTTAGGTGAATCCGGGCCATATTGGCCCCCAGATCGCTGGTTCTGAGGTTTTTAGGGGGTGTTCCCGGTCGGGAATATTCTTCATTTTTTCATGCTCGGAAGGCAATTAGTTCCCGATCGGGAATAATTGGCTTGCTTTGAGTTGTTTTTAGTCTTAATGTTCCCGTACGGTAACTTATAGATAATGCTATGAAGATGACGCCCAAACAGATCGGCGAACTGGTCAGAGGTACCCGCAAGAGTCTTGCGGTGACGCAAAAGGATCTGGCCATGACATCCGGCACAGGCTTGCGGTTCATTATCGAACTGGAAAAGGGGAAACCCACTTGCCAGCTCAGCAAGGTCCTCACCGTCCTCAATACGCTGGGCATCACGATAAAACTAACCCCACCCGCGACCGACAAGAAACCGGGCCAAACCGCTAAAGAAGGGGTTTAAGCCATGCCACGGACGCTAGATGTTTACCTGCACCGGCACTTAATCGGAAAGCTCGTTCAGAATGACCATGGCCACATGGTCTATGATTACGTCGAAAGCTGGCTAACCAATCCAACGGCAATTCCGCTGTCCCAGTCGTTGCCGCTCACGAAAAAGCACTTCACCCGGAATGATTGCCGAGGATTCTTCGCCGGCGTTTTGCCCGATGAAAGCAAACGTGAGATCATCGCTCGCAATCTCGGAATCAGCGCCAGAAACGATTTCGCCATGCTGGAACGGATTGGCGGTGAGTGCGCCGGTGCCGTGACATTCATAGCGGAAGGAACGAGCCTTCCGGAGCCTGATAATCAATACCGCGCCCTGAGCGCTCCGGAGTTGGAGGATATTATCAAGAAATTGCCCCGGCGTCCGCTCCTGGCCGGCGAGGAAGGCATCCGGCTTTCCTTGGCGGGAGCGCAGGACAAGATCGCAGTGCATGTTTCGGGAGGTCAAATTTCCCTCCCGATAAATGGAGCGCCGAGCACCCACATTCTCAAGCCAGCCATCGAGCGGTTTGAAGGCGTGGTCTTCAATGAAGCGCTGTGCATGCGTCTGGCCCAAGCGGTCGGCTTGGACACTGCGACAGTCGAGATCGGTAAGGTGGAGGGCATCGATTATCTCTTGGTGCAGCGATATGATCGTGCCTTGAACCCGGAGGCTCCGGAAGGGCCCGGGCGTCTCCGACGTGAACACCAGGAGGATTTTTGCCAGGCGCTGGGGATAGTGCCGGAACATAAGTATCAAAACGAAGGTGGACCCTCCATCAAACAGTGTTTTGAGTTGGTCCGTGCGGCGTCTTCCACTCCGGTCATTGACCTGCAGGCGTTGCTCGACGCGGTCATCTTCAATTGGCTGATTGGCAACAACGACGCACACGGCAAGAATTTTTCGCTCGTTTACCGTGGGGAGATCAGTTCCGGACTGCAAACACGTCTTTCACCACTCTACGATTTGATCAGCACGGTTTACTATCCGGAGCTTTCCCCGAAGATGGCGATGAAGCTTGGCGGCGAGTATCTTTCTGCACGCATTGCGCCGGCAAACTTCGAACGCCTGGCCGAGGAGGCCGGCTTGGCAAAGCCCATGATGAAGCGTCGAGTGTTGGAGTTGGCAGAAACGGTCGTGTCAAAGTTGCCAACGGTCACAACCGACCATCCTGTTACGGCGGCTGTTGCGAAAGTGATTCAAAGCCGCTGCGAGCGGAAGATAACAGATTTCAAAGCGTGAGCAGCCAGGACAAACCCCTTTGACCAAGAACGAGATGCACGTCCAGCGAGACAGCTTTTTCAGGATCTTCAGCAGCGAGCTGAGAGGAGCGCTGCAGTATTTCTTTGAGAATAGACGCGCCCGCATAACGCCGGAAATTGCCAGTGAGTTCGTCGATCTCGCAACGCTCGAACGCTTGGTTGCCGTGGGGCTAATCGAATTCGACGGTGAAAGCGGAGAATAACCGGAATCGGTTCTTCACAATTACGAGCGTGCCCCAAGATAGCCGGGCTCGGTTTTGAGGCCCAAAACAACTGGATGCCGATACAAGCAGGATGATGCGGGATCATCCTTTTTGCGCTCTTGGTATAGAATCCGGTAGGGTTGGGGGGGTATAGGGCCCCAAAAAGGGGCAAAACCTTTCAGATTCTTGAGGAAACTCGAGATGGAGGCGAGGGTCGGAATCGGCCTGAGAAAGGCCGATTTCAAGTGCGAGATTAGCCTGATTTTACGGGCTATTCAACACTTTTGTGGAACTATTTTTCACCTTGGTTTTACCCTATTTTGTTAGCCATTTTGTTAGCCATTGTATCCGTCACTCACGCCAGTTTTTCGATCTCCAAATTCTTTAGGAATTCGTGAAATCGAGGGGCGCGAACCGGCCACCGCCAGCCGGCCCGGGTAGCTCAAGGCGGTGCCGAGGTCGCTTTGCCCTCTATTGCCTCAAGGTATCGTACTCCGTTCCGGGTGAGGTTGAAGAGCGGATTTCCCTCGGAGTTGTACTCGGCAAGGCTGAGCAAACCGAGTGTTTTCAGTTGGTCGAGGTCGTTCTTCAGGAAGCGCGGCTCTGAAACGGTTAGCATCTGCGCGTCTGCGCTAAGCACGAATTGCCCCGATCCGTAGTTTGCGTAGTGGAGAAGGTCAGCTCCAGACTCTGCGAATTGGCGAAGGATCGAGACCGCTTGTTCGGAGAGTTCCGCATCAGGGACGACAGCCAAGGAGAGGCCGCGAAATTCGTCCACTCGGCTGAGGAGAGTGGCGACAATGGTTTGGATGTCGTCGAGTTTCGCCAGCATCGCGGCATGATCGGCAGCCAGGATTTTATCCACCTCGCTCCGCAGTACGGCGGTGTTCGCAATCAGGTTCTTCAGCTCTTCGTGGTGGTGGTAATCCAGCCATTCCATAAAGGCCTGGTGGTCGGCTTTCTTGCGCTCACCCCGTTCCTGTTTGAAAATACGAAGCAAGCTGATCAATGCTGTGAAGGCGCTGAGCGGTTCCATATCAAATAGTGCTGAGGAAAACGATAAGGCCAAGTCGGGCGTTGTAAAGGTCCGAGAGGTCCCCGCCGGGTCAGAACCGAGTTTTAGGTGCGCTGCCCGCGCTTAGGGCTAGAGGCATGGTGGCCTGTCGATTGGGGAGGCGGCAGGTGCTGCGGTTAGGCTCGGAGCGACTTGGGGAGTGCGCGCACTTTGCTCTCAAGGCAACTGCGCGCATTGTGTGGATTGCTTGAACCGGTGGCTGATGGCTATTTGAATCCGGCGCGCAGGGCGAATTTCTTGGCGCGGACGGCCGAGAGTGAGCGGTTGATGCGGCGGGCGACTTCGCGGTCGCGCATGGTGCCAATTATGGCCAGTTCTTCCGGTGTCCACCGGGGATATGGGCCGACCAGGTCGAAGCGGCGGCGCATGCGCTCGGACATTCTGCGCCTGAGTTCCTTTGGCTTGGGCCGGCGCTGGATGCGGCGCAATCGTTCGCGGTCGCGCACGGATTCGGTCGAAGGCTTGCCTTCCCTGGCAGCGGAATGCCTGGCGCGGGCCTCGGGCGTGCGGGACGCTTCAATTACGAATTCCCGAAATAAGCGGTAGGAGCCGGGATTGAGGCGGGGGATGCTCAATTGCTGCCGGTAATATGAGACAATGGCGCGGGAGAGACCCCAATGATAGGAGACGGCATAAACGGATTCGGTCCGGAGAGCGCGGAGCAGGTCCCCACAGATGACGAGGGAGCGCCTGCACCAGATTTTTGGCCAGGGGATCGGCGCGTCGGTGTAGCCGCCTAATCTGACGGTGCCGCGAAGTTGGCAGACCAGGAAACGGCCACGGGCTGTGCGGGGCGGGTAGTAGGGGCCGTCAATTAGCCGGTATCGTTCGTCGTCCGCGAGTGAAGGGTCGCGCGGAACCGTGACGGGGTGGGCTCCGAGTGCCTGCAAGACCGCGGGACAGGGTTTGGGGTTTGAAATGTGAGGCTTGGTCTCGTTCCTGGCCCGTTGTCTCTCGAGGATGGCGCGGCGGCTTTTTATGGCGCTTTCGGTGCGGCCGAGTCTGCGAGCGACTTCGGCGTCGGGAGCAGTGCCGACCAATTTGTTTTCGGCGCGGGTCCATTTCCGAAAGCGCAAAGCGGGCTGGTCGATGCCGAGTGCGCGACGCTTCTGCCAGACAGTGCCGAAGGTGCGGTCAATGAGTTCGGCCACCTCGGCGTCGGGGCGCTTGCCCAACAACGCGAGTTCCTGTTGGGTCCACGGCTTGGGGTTGCGCTTCATGGGACAGCCGGTGTGTACGTTGGCGGTGATTGTGAGGCACCGCGTCCGAGTTGGCAAGTTGGGGGCCGGGAGTCATCGGGGCGCCTTGCGCGATGGCCTGCCCGGCCAGAGGGGTAGAGGCTTGGCGGCATGTAGAAAGAGGAAGCGGAGGTGAAGGCGACGGGACCCGAGGCGCAGCAAGGAGGGAGCGCCAACTTCACACTAAAAGCAACTGCGCGCATTGTGTGGATTGCTTGAACCGGTGGCTGATGGCTGGCACTTACTTGGCGAGTTTCGCAAGAAAGTTAACAAGTAACGGGATGACTTTCTCAGGGGCTTCTTCCATCAGCCAATGGCCGGAGCCCGTTACGATAACGCCCTCCACATTCGCATCCACCATTTTGCCCTGCTCAATCAGGAACTGGCCCCCGGCCTTTTCGCCCGACAGAACCAGCATTGGCATGGTGAGCGGAGTTTTGGAAAACTGCTCAAAGTCTTTGGCATCCTGCTCAAAGGCCTTAAAGTATTCAAAGCCTGCCCTCATGTGTTCCGGCCTGGCATATTCCCTCGCGTAGAATACCCGATCGGCCTCCGGCACAGAATGATTGCGGTCAGCAGCAAAGTCGTTCCAAAAATGCTCCAGATAGAGCCGTTCGCGGCCTTTGACCAGCGCCAGTGGCGTTTCGCCGTAAAAATGGAAATGCCATAAATCGCGCATCAACCAGACCTGTGTCCAGTCGCCAACGCCCGGCAGGAACGCATCCATCAGCACGATTTTAGAGACTTCGGACGGATACTGCGCCGCATACGCATACGCCACCATCAGCCCAATGTCGTGGCCAACAATCTCCACCTTCTTGTAGCCAAGACTCACCACCAATGCATGGATGTCCTGTGCCATCACGGCCTTGGTATAACCGTCTGCCGGGGTGGACGACCCGCCTGCGCCGCGCAGGTCGGGGGCGATAACCGTATGCGTCTTTTCGAGTTCTTTTATCAAAGGCAGCCACATACGGCTGGTTTCGGCGTATCCATGTAAGAGCACGATCGGTTCGCCTTTGCCCGAGCTCAGATAATGGATTTGAATATGGTTTACCTCCGCCATGTGGCTTTTGGGTTCGGCGGCGATAGTATCGGTGGGTGGCTTTTTCGTGGCACGCTATGCTTGCATGTTCGAAGATGTCCGGCAAGGTGGTTTCCCTCACCCAAAACACCGTGGGGCGCGGCAACACGATTCCGGTCGGGTGGGACCAGTGACATCGGAACTTTTGAAAAGGGGAGAAATATGTAATCCTTGAAGGACGGTGAACCTGAGCGAGTACAGAGAGCAGGTGAGCCGGATCCCGTACGGGAAACGGCTGCCCGGGGCGCTGTACTTGCATCGGGACGGGCTGGCGGAACTGGACGGTGGGTTGGGAGAGGTGCTGAACCAGAGCGTCGCGCGATGTGACCTGTCGGCGGAGTTCAATGTCGTGAAGTTCAGGACGGAGGAGTTGAAAGTTTCGTTTTTGGCGTATCCGGGTTTTTGGACTGAGGCGCATCCGGCGCTGCAACAGGCGATCACGGTGGACCTGGTGACGGGGGAGGCGAGGCGGGCGGATTATACGGACAGTATCAACCCACCGATTCTGCATCGGAAGGAGCAAATGTTGCCAGCGGAGCATCCCCAGCGGGCAGAGTTCCTGGCGCTCACCGAGGCGGAAGAGGCGGAGGGCCTGTACGCCGATACGAGGACAATTGGGTTTAGGTTGAATTGGGAACGGCTGCTGTCCAACAAGGGGCTGAGTATCGAAGGGCATACTCTCAACCGGATTGAGGGGGATTGGATTGAGGCACCGGCCGACGGGGCTGATTGCGAAGCGCAACATCCAAACGACATCCCAGAGGCGGCCGGCTTCGTCCTGGGCAGTGACACCGGACGGCACTGCAACGCACTGCTCGTAAACTCCGCGGGTGATAAAGACCGGGAAGCAGATTCCGGCCTCGGCGGCGGTCTTTGTGACTTCGATCTGGAAGCCGTCGGCGATGGCTTGCGAACGGGTGTACTGGTAGATAACCGGCCCGAGGTCCGAGCCGGACTGGCCACCGGCGGTGTTGTTGTTTTGATTTTGCATGGTCGGTGCTGGTTAGGCGGTTGTTGCTTCGTGGATGAGTTCGAGGCGGCGGTCTTGGGCGATGCGCTCGGCCAGGGCCTGAGCGCGGGCGAAGTTGTGCACTTGGTAAACGGTGCCGACTGGTTCGGCTTCTTCGTCGCCCACGTAAACAATCCAAACAGGGATTTCTTCGCCTTCGTGGTCCTGGTCGGGTTGCGGGCCGTCGAAGAAGATCCCGCGCCACGGGCCAACGGGGGCGGGCTCGTGGAGTGCAGAGTGCGGAGTTGAGAGTTGAGAGTTCATAGGAGTTGAAAGTGGAAAGAGGCGGCGCGGTGGGGACACCGCGCCCTACCTCGGTGAATCAGGCGGCGAGTTGGTCGGCGGGGAAATAGGTTGCGTACTTCTGCCGGGGTTCCTGCTGGCCGCGCGGGAGGGTCTCGCCGCAAGGGTGCTGCCAGCATTTGCGGGTGTTGTTCCAATGAAACCCAAGCTGTGAAAGCTCGGCGCGCACGCGGTCAATCGGCTGCTCGGGGAAGGTGATCCAAATCCATTTGCCAACGACTTCGGCGAGTTCGTACTGGCGGGGCATCCAACGGCGCAGAGCGGCAAGCACGCGGTCAACCGGTAGCTGGCGGTTGCGTTCGCGTTCCTCGAAATTCACATACGGGCGAGCAGAGGGACTACGGACTACAGGACTACTGACCACAGGTGCCTTTGCCGCTGCCGTTTGGCTGTTGCTGTTTCCGCTCGACTGCTCGGATCAGGCCCGGGAGCGCGGTGACGACAAGGTGCCCGGCTCTGGGGGTGGGTCTGATGGCGGTTCCGGGGATGGCGGACCGGACGAAGTGCGGAGTGTGGGGTGCGGAGTGCGGAATGAGGGAGGGGCGAGCGCGGAGGAAGTGCAGCGTCCGGAATGCGAGGTGAGGGCTAAGCAGTGCGCACACCGAATGCCGGACGGGCAGTGTCAAAAGTCGAGGCGGCAGTGCAGATTATTTAATAGCGCGGCTGATGTGAGGGACATGCTGACAGGGGTACATCGGGAGATTACGACGGTGAGGGGTGAGTTCGTGGAGTTGCGAAGCGCGAAGGACCGGTTGGAGAAAATGCTGGGGGACGGGCTTTTCGCGTTCACGCAGAAAGTGGATGCGAGGTCGTTCAAGGTGCTGTGCACGATTTTGGCGGAGGGCGATGTAGCGAAGGCGAGTCGGAGGCTTGCGATGCCAGATGCTTCGGTGCGGACGCTGATGCGGCGGTGGCGGGCAAAGGGGAAGGAGTACCGGGCGATGCTGGACCTGGTGCGGTGGCGAAAGGTCGTGGGACGAAGGGAAACCGTGCCGCTCAATGACAACCTGCTGCTGGGGAGGGCTGAGTGCGTGGATTATCCGGGGCTGCTGGCGGATGTGCTGGAAAAGGTGACTGAGATGACAGGCGACAATTGGCGGGAGAAGACTGAGGAGCTGGAGGAGATGCTGAGGGCGGCGGTGATTGATGGTTGATGGAGTTCCGAGGGGGGATATTGGTGTTGACCGGCGATTCGAGCACAGCTTCAGCGATGCTACGGCCCAAACCGCTGGCGCTGCCTGTTACCAGCCAGACTTTAGACATAAAATCCTCCATTCTGCCGCAATGTGATTGCAAATAATTTGAATTCCATACGTTTTCCTTTCTCACTCATTAAATTCATGGTCATCTCAGCAAACGCCGGGATTTTGATCTAACGCTCGGTATGCAATGGCAACATGGTTTCACGACCCGACGCAACCAAATATACCTGCAGGTTTAGGCGGATGCGACATTCGCTCCCCGGCTCCGAGGATTCAAGACCTCACGTCGAATCACCGACGCAGCGCTCAGTACGGGCGGGCGGGGAAAAGCAATTCCTATCAGCAGGACAGAGGACAGAAGACAGGGCCAGCTCTCGGTGGTTTGAGCCCGCTGTGTTTTTATTTTTAAACTCGGCATTAACGAGTGTCATTTCCTTTCTTAACTTCCCATGATTTTGCAACTTGAACATTCGCCGGCCTGGTGCTAACCAATATGCAAGTTACCAGGTCAAAAGGCCGTGAAAAGCTCCTTCCTGAAATTCACCGGAATTTTGCTCGCGGTCATGTGTAGCAACGCCTTCGGGACCGTGCGCTATGTGAATCTGTACAGCACGAATGCCGTGTCGCCCTTCACCGATTGGAGCAGGGCCGCGACTAATATTCAGGATGCGGTGGATGCGGCGGTGGATGGCGACCAAATCGTGGTGCAGAGCGGTGCTTTCCAAACCGGCGGACGGGTGGTGTACGGGGGCATGACCAATCGGCTGGCAATAACGAAAGCAGTGACCGTGCAAAGTGTTTTCGGCTCCTATTTGACCTCTATCCAAGGCAACCCGGTGGTCGGCACCAACGCGGTCCGGTGTGTGTATCTCACCAATGGCGCAACATTGGTCGGCTTCACTTTAAATAGCGGCGGGACAGAGTCGTACACCGGCGACACCGACCACGAGCAGAGTGGCGGCGGAGCGTGGAGTGAAAGCTATGGTTGTGTGATTTCCAACTGCGTCATTTCCGGCTGCAATGCCAACATATTTGGCGGCGGGGTTTACGGCGGCACACTCTACAATTGCACGCTGCAGAACGACACCGTGGTCGCGTCCGGCGCTGGGGCTGCTTATTCGATATTGATCAATTGCACGGTGATGAACAATACGTCCAGCGGAAATTCTGGCGGCGGCGTTCTTAGTTGCACCTTGAGCAATTGCAGTCTGACCGGCAATAGCGCATACGCTGATGGTGGCGGCGCCTCCGGGGGCACGTTGAACAACTGCACGGTTTCTGGCAATACCGCATCTTACGGTGGTGGCGCCTCGGGCGGCACGTTGAACAACTGTGTCCTCACCGGGAACCGGGCCGCCTGGGGGGGCGGCGCAGACAATGCGATCTTGAATAATTGTCTGATCACTGGCAACGCAGCGTACATCGCTTCGAGTTCGGGGGGAGCCAATGCGCTGGGCGGCGGAGTGGCTGGCGGCGTAGCGAATAATTGCACGATTGCCAGCAATTCGGTCGTAAGCCTTCCCGGCAGCAACGGCGGCGGAGCGTATTTCGCGACCCTTAACAACTGCGTCATCTACGCTAACCGGGGTTCGTCCGCGGCCGTTTATTCGAACTATTGCGGCGGGACCATCAATTACTGTTGCACGGCTCCGCTGCCCGCCGGCGGTGCTGGCAATTTCTCCAACGCCCCGCTCTTCGTAAATGTGGCGGGCGGTAATTTTCATCTGCAAACCAATTCTCCCTGCATTAATGCCGGCAACAATGCCTACGCCCCCAACGGCGGCGATTTGGACGGTCACCCCCGCATTGCCGGTGGCACCGTGGACGTTGGCGCTTATGAAATCCAATCGCCCGGATCGATCCTTTCCTATGCCTGGGCGCAACGATATGGGCTGCCTACGGATGGCACGGCCGATTTCGCCGACACGGACGGTGACGGCATGAACAACTGGCAGGAATGGCGGGCGGGCACAAATCCCAGGGATGCCTCATCCGTGCTGCAAATGCTTTCGCTCTCAAATCAAGCTTCCGGCTTGACCGTGACCTGGCAGAGCGTGAGCGGCGTAAACTATTATGTGCAGCGCGCCGACGACCTGACGGCGCAACCACCCTTCACCAGCCTTCAGAGCAACCTCGTTGGCGAAGCCGCCACGGCGAGTTATGTCGACACCAACGCCGTGGGACCCGGCCCCTATTTCTATCGCGTCGGCGTGCAGTAAGTCCGTTGCGGATGCGTTAGCCTTTCAGTTGGCCCCGCCCTAGACGGAGCGGTTTTACCGAGGATTTGTTGCCGCATTGCTTGTCTTTCCTGGGGTTTAAACGAGTCCTCAGATCATCATGCCGCCGGAAACCTCAATGCGTTGCGCGTTGACCCAGCGATTGTCCTCCGAGAGCAGGGAGGCGATCATCGGACCTATGTCGTCCGGCTCTCCCACGCGCCCGAGCGCCGTCATATCCGCCACGCGCTTGTTCACCTCGAGGTTGTCGCGGACAATGCCGCCGCTGAAATCCGTCGCAATCGCCCCGGGTGCGACGGAGTTGACCCTGATCCTGCGGGAACCTAGTTCCTTTGCGAGGTAGCGAGTCAAAACCTCCACCGCCCCCTTCATGGACGCATAAGCGCCGCTTTCAGGCACCACGATGCGGGTCAGACCGGAGGAGAGGTTCACGATCCTGCCCCCATCGCGGATGAGCGGCAGGAGCTTTTGGGTCAGAAAGAACACGCCCTTGAAGTGAACGTTGTATAGGCCATCCAACTCCGCTTCGGTCGTTTTCTCGAACGCGTTGTGGTGCGAGGTGCCGGCGTTGTTGACGAGGAAATCGAACCGTTGGCTGCCCCAGTCCGCGAGCGTCTGCCGGACGTTGTGCACAAAGCCATCGAATGATCCGACGAGGCCGGTGTCGAGCGGCAGGGCGCGGGCCCGGCACCCAGCTTCCACAACTTGGCGGACGACTTTGTCGGCTTCGGGTTGGTTGGAGTGATAGGTGAAGATGGTGTCGGCCCCGCGCTTGGCGAGGCTGAGCACCGTGTTGCGGCCCAAGCCGCGGCTGCCTCCGGTGACGAGGCCGATCTTTCCCTGCAGGTCAGGGTTCATATTAGTGATTGTTTGCTGATTTTGGGGTTCGTTTCAATAGTGGGCGCGCAACGGCAGTGCTCAGAGGTGCGCCGCCCCTGACGCTCGAACGCAAACAGAACAGCGATCGGTGCGTCCACTGGAGCAGCAAAGTTAGGTCTGAGTGACATAAAATACCGATTGTGCGCGGGAGGCGTGTTGACGCTTGCGCTTTTCCGTCGAGTACCTGGCCAGCAATAACGGGACTCCAGCAGCCGAGGAGACCAAAAGAGAGCCCACGGCCGCTAAGACGACCATCTTCATGAAGTCCCAGAAATCGGAATGCTCGTGCCTGACTAATTCGAAATAGGCCCAGACCGCCAACAAAAAGAGGGTGAACGCGACTGTGGACAGCGCCACGACAACGCGGAATCGCCGGAGCACGAAGTGAAGGATCATCGAGATCGGCCCGACAATGACGATGCAGAGGACTAGCACGCCACCGGGGGCGCCCGCGGCAGGATCGACTTGGGCTAGATGCACCATATATGCTGATCTAACAAGTGGTTGTGCAGGCCAGTATATCATCCCGTTTCGCGCTGATATCCAACCGGCTCCCTGCTGGGGATAAAAACTCCCGCTTCATCATCAAGGCTTTTAGCCGATCCGGGCTTCCGGGTAAAGCTGGTTCCAAAACTTGTGGGCAGGGGTTGGACGAGGCCCAGGTGATTGGGCTAAACGATTTTTGAACGATTTTTGCAAAAATCGTTAAGCCTTCATTTCCAGTGACTTAGGCGGTGTTTTTGGCCGTTTTTTGGAGTCTTCCAAGCGATTTCCTGGAGGGGTGTGAAGCAGGTGATAAGTGGCATGAATACGCAAAAGCCAATAGCCGGATACCTCCACTGCGTTCTCTTCCCCAGAGGCAGAACGGGCGGCGCCAAGAGTCGTCAAGGCTTTTCTTTAGTTTTTATCGCCGAAAGCGGTGGCACTCGGGACGAAAGCAGGCGAAAGCCAGCGAAAGGGCGGAGCGGTTCGAGAAATTTTCTGAAGGGCAGGGGCTATAAACGACGCGCGGGCGCAGAGGGCAGCATTGAATGCGCTGACCCGTGCAAAAGCACGAAACAACTATTATGGGAACAAATACCCTAGCGGGCGGCCAGACCTTGCGGTCGGCCACGATTGCCGGCGGCAAGACCTTGCGGTCAGGTACCGATGCTGGCGTCCAGGAAGAATTCATCACGAAAGAGGAGGTGGCGCGGCGGCTAAAGAAGACGACGCGAACCATCGAGCACTGGCAGCGGCGTGGTTACATCCCCTTCGTGAAGGTGCAGCAGTCGGTGCTGTTCCGGTGGTCAAGAGTGGTCGCGCAGCTGGAGCGGAAGTTCGGGGTGGGGTTCGTGGAGCGGTGAAGCGTGAGAGCGTTGGAGCGTGAAGCGTAAAGCGTGATTAACCACAGATGGACACGGGTGGACACGGATTTTCGCCACAAGAGAGCACAGAGAACACAAAGAATGAACTCCAGAGAAAAGGGCAAGCGCGGTGAGCGGCAGTGGCGCGATGAGTTGCGGGCGCAGGGGTTCGCAGCACGGCGCGGGCAGCAGTTCAGCGGGTCGCCTGATTCGCCGGACGTAGTGTGCGAGGCGCTGCCGTGGATTCATTTCGAGGTGAAGGCGGTCGAGCGGCTGAACATCGAGGATGCGATGGAGCAGGCCAGAAGAGACTGCAGGGGGGTAGTAATCAGTAATCAGTCGTCAGTGGAGAAGGTGCCGGTGGTGGCGCATCGGCGGAGGTTCCGGGCGTGGTTGGTGACGATGGATGCGGAGACGTTTTTCAGGCTGATAAGAGGGGACCATTTCGAGTGGGGAGTGCGGAGTGAGGAGTGCGGAATGACCCGAAGGGACTTTACAGGAGGGGACGGAGGTAACGGAGAGGAGGAAAGGGGACAGAATTTGGCGACGCAGAGGACTGCGTCCCTGCCGACAGAGAACAACAACAACGAGGAAACAAAGAGATGAAGATCAAAGCAAACAACGGCAACTTCGAGCCTTGCCCCGAGTTCACGGGCAAGGCTGTGTGCGTGGACGTGACTCCGCTGCGCAGGCAGCCGAGCCAATTCGGGGAGCGCGACGTATTCAAGGTCGTTTTCGAGGTGGACATCGACCGGGAGGACGGGTCGCGGTTCTGCGTGTGGTCGCGCAACTTCACGCCCTCCCTGAATGAGAAGGCGAACTTCCGCAAATTCCTGCGCGGGTGGCTTGGGCGAGACCTAAGCAAGCAGGAACTCGATGATTTCGACACTGAAACGCTGGTGGGCAGGCCGGCGCAGTTGGTCGTGGTCCAGGAGCACAAGGACAGCGAAACGTACGCCAATATCATGGCCTGTCTGCCGGACAAGAATGGGGAGCCGCTGAAAGCCTGCGGCAAATACATCCGGGTGAAGGACAGGTCTTTGCAGACAGCCACGCCTGGCGTGCCGGCCAATGGCGCTGCCGCGTCGGGTGGTTCCGGCGGTGGCGGCTATCGGCGGGCGCAGCAGGCTGAGCCGGGGGGCGAAGACCTCGGCGGCACGAAAATCCACGTCGGGCGATGCAAGGGGCTGGAGGTGCGGGACCTGTCGCCAGAGCAGGTCCAGGCGCTGATCGAAAACTGGCTGCCGAAAGCAAAAGCCAATCCCAAACCGCTGGCGGATGACAAGCGGCTGATCGCGGCTCTGGAGTGGTGGGCTGCCAGGCAGGAAAAGGAAAACGACGACGTTCCCTATTAAGAGGAGCGGAGTGATGGGGGGTGGCAGCGTGATGAGTGATGCGTGAATGCCCCCCACCTCGCCAACTCCAACGAACAGAACCATGCAGACTATTGTTTTCGATATTGAGACGGGGCCGTTGCCCGAGCCGGAGCTTGCGGCGCTGACGCCAGCGTTTGACCCGGGAGAAGTCAAAACGGGCAATTTGAAGGACCCTGAGAAAATCGCCGCCAAAATTGCTGAGGCGGAAGCAAGCCATCGCCGCGAGTTCGTCGAGCGGGCGGCACTCGACCCGTTAACGGGTCGAGTGGTCGCGGTTGGTCTCCTGTATGAGGACAGCGGGGAGTTCGTTGTCATCGGGGACGATGATGAGGCGAGCACGTTGCGCGAGTTCTGGAGGGCCTGTCAGGGGGCGATGGGCCGCATCAACCAGATGGTGGGTTTCAACACCTGGTCGTTTGACCTGCCGTTTCTGATGCGGCGCTCTTTCAAGTACCGCGTGGCGGTGCCGTTTGGGATTCGGCGGGGACGCTACTGGGGGGACGAAATGGTTGACCTGCGGGAACTGTGGCAACTCGGGGACCGCCAGGCGCGTGGTTCGTTGGACAGCATCGCCAAACATCTTGGCATCGGCGCGAAGAACGGTGATGGCGGAGCGTTCGCGGAGTTGTGGCGAACCGACCGCGCTCGGGCGGTTGCGTACCTGCGAAACGACCTGGACCTGACGGCCAAGGTGGCCGAAGCGCTCGGGGTGGTGGGCTGGGGATTGCCACGAGAGAGCACAGCGCAGCGGAGCCGCAACCAAAGTAATCAGTAATCAGTGACCAGTAACCAGTGAGCCAATGAGGACGCTTTGGGACAGCTGTGAAGTGATGGCGGGCGAAGCGCCATGCCCTGAGAACCGTTTTCTGGCCGCCGCGCGCGCCGGGCGCAACTGTTTCCTGACGGGCATGGCCGGGACGGGCAAGAGCACGCTGCTGAGGCGGCTTATCAATGAGGCGCCGTCGCGGGTTGACGTAACGGCGCCGACTGGTGTTGCGGCTTTGAACGTGGGCGGCATGACGGTGCATCGGTTTTGCGGGATGCTGCTGGGGCCGCAGCTGGGGCAATCGAACGAGGAATACTTCGCGCTGTTGGAGCGAGATCGGCGCCGGTCGGTGCTGGCAGGTTTCAACCGGGTGCGGCGTTGTGAGGTCCTGGTGATCGACGAAGTGTCCATGCTGCCGGGGCGTCAGTTGGAGTTCATTGAATTCCTGTTTCGGCGGCTGCGGGGCCGGGATGAGCCGTTCGGCGGGTGCCAGGTCATCGCCACCGGGGACTTTCTGCAACTGCCACCGGTGCGAGTGGAGGGTCGGGAGCGGGCTCGTGAGGACACTCGCCCCTACCAAGATGGATACGATTGGGCGTTTCTGTCGCCGGCCTGGGCGGCGGCGGAGTTCAAGACCGTCGTGCTGGAAACCGTGAGGCGACAGGATGAGCGGTCCTTTGTCGAGGCGCTGAGCGGGTTCCGAGTTGGCCGGGTGTGGGGCGACTGCGCGCGGCTGCTGCAATCGCGGGTCAGGAGCAATCCTCCGGCAACGATGCCGCGCCTGTTCACGCACAATGTTCAGGTGGACAAGTGGAATGATTTCCAGCTTTCGGAACTGCCGGGCGATGAGAGCGTTTTGGAAGCGGAGCAGAACGGACCGGAGCATCAACGGGGCTTCCTGACAAAAAACCTGCTGACGCCGGCTACGCTTCGGCTAAAGCCGGGCGCCATGGTGATGTTCACCGTGAACCGGACAGTGTCCGGCTCCCATCAGCCGGGCCGGCGCGAACCGTTGTATGTCAACGGCCAGATCGGGATTGTGGAGAGCGTCGAGCCTGGCGCGGTTGTTGTGCGGAGCAAGGGCGGGGAAGAAATCCGCGTCGAGCGGTTCACGTGGCGTTTCGATTCGCAAGACAAGGACACGGCAAGCTTTTCGCAATTTCCGCTGAGGCTTGCGTGGGCGATGACGATTCACAAGTCGCAAGGGCTGACGCTGGATTCCGCTTACCTGGACGTCCGCGCCGCCCGTGAGCCTGGGCAGGCGTATGTGGCGGTTTCACGGGTGCGGACGCTGGCAGGACTGCACTTCAAGGAGTGGTTCAAAGGCGTGCATGTTTCGCCGGAAGCGATTGAGTTTTATCGGAAGGAGTAACCACGGATGAACACGGATGGACACGGATTGTTTGCCACAAGAGGGCACAAAGGACACAAAGGACGGAAGGGACCGAAGCGGGCGGCGTGCAGGGGTGCGGGGAACCCGTGGCGCGATCTAATCGCGCTTGCGTTCGCGCGCGAGCGCGAGGCGCGGCGCTGGCTGAGGTGGCCGCTGGAGTACGACAGCGTGTATGCGCACGTGTTCAAGTGTGTGTGCTGCGGAAAGACGAGGCCGGAGGAGCACAGGCGCGAGCCGCGCAGTGAGGTGTGTGTGCACTGTGTGCGAGAGGCGGGATTTTAACCGCGGATTACACGGATTTCACGGATGAAATTTGCCGCGAAAGAGCGCAAAGAGCGCAGGGGCTCAATCGGGTTGGGTTTCAATATTGGGGGTCTCGGGGGCGATCGCCGCGATGGCGCTGGCCGCGTTGCGTCGGACGTCTGGATCCGGGTCGCAGAGCGCATTTGTGAGGGCGGGAAGTGCCTGTCGGGCAAGGTTCCCAAATTTGGAGAGGGCGTAGGGTGCCTCCATCCTCAGATCGCGACGTGGATCTTGCAGGCAGGCGATCAGCGCGGGCACGATGAGCGGGGCGTCAAGTTTCAGGGAACCGAGTATATACGCGTTATCTTCGGCAAGTTCGCAGTCTGGGTGTTGGAGGTTTTTGACAAGGATGGGCAGCAGTGGCTGAGCGTTGGTGCCCATAGCCTCAACACAGAAGAGTACCCACATGCTTTTAGCGTCGGCTGGGTTCGAGAGTACCCTGGCCATGATTGGGACGGCTTGTGCGCCGAGGTGGGCCAAGGCCGCCAAGGCGCGGTTTCGCGCGTCAGGCGAGTTGGTGAGGCTGATTCGGCGGGTCAATTCCGGGATGGCGGGCGCGGCGAGAGGTCCAAGAACCTCGAATGCTTGCATGGCATTTTGGGAACGAGCGGTGGCATCGCCGTAGGAGAGCAGGGCTGTGACTGGGCGGCTGCGGGCGATCCAGCTCGGCAGTTTCCCAAAAAGCCCTTGGGCTTTCTTCCTCCAAGGAGAGGGCTCGTACGCGATCCAGGTCAAGAGGCTTGGGAGTGCGTTGGTGCCGATTTGATGAATTGCCTGAGCAGGCTCCCGTTTAAGAGCCGGCGATTTGAACGCGGGGTAGTTGCCATACAAGGCTACCCATTCGGAGAGACGTCTGCGTTTGTACGATGGCTCCGGCTCGCGGGTGAGGGACCAAAAGCACATGGCAGTTGCGGTGGCTGCCACGAGGATTGCGACTCGTTTGATGCGCCTGAACTCCCAGGTGTGCAAGCATGAACCCATACGAGGGTCAACACCGACAGAACGCCGAGGTTGCTCCGAACGCGGTTGACCCCCTGGGGCGCCTCACCGAGCTGCTCGGTGATGATGTTTTCTTCGTCCCTTGTGAGTGGGGCACAAAGAAGCCGCTCGTCACATATGTCGAGCGGCCGTTTGAGGGGACCCAAAGCGAAGCGTATCGGGCGTTGTTTGCTGTCGAGCCGACGAACATCGCGGTTTACCTGGGGAAAGCATCGGGCGGGTTGTGCGCGATTGATTTTGACGCGAATGAGGACCTGGCGGCGTTCCTATCCGTGAATCCGAAGCTGACGGGCACGCTGCGCTCGCGCGGGAGCCGCGGCGGGATGCTGTGGTTGCGGATTAGGCGCGAAGCAGAGCGCGGAAAGCAGAAAGGAGAAATTGATCAGAGACTCCTGACGTCGTCTCCTAGATTCGAAGGGGAGGATTATCCGGCGAGTTGCAACACGGAGCATTTCGAGTGGCGGGCAGACAAGCGGCTTTCGACGATTTACGGACGCCATCCTAAGGGGATGGATTACACCCTGGTTGTCGATGCCGCGCCTGTGGGGATTGTCTTCTCTGAAGTTGTGTGGCCGGAAGGGTGGGAGTTGCCCTGGGAAAGTGCCGGCGACGGCAAGCTGAAGCAGCTCTATGGCGAGCCGTTTTACACAAACGAGAAGGGAGCCGTCTCCGGTATCAATGAGGCATATTGGGCCGGAATGCACGCGCTAGAAAACGAGGTGCTGTACGAGCCGGATGAAAAGGGGTTTTACGCTTACTCCTCTGACAGCGGGCTGTATGAGGTCGAATCCGCCGATGTGATTCGGCACAAGATTTCGAACCGGATGTTGGAAGCATCCCGGCAGGCCAATGTCTTCGATCTGCAAAAGAGGAGAACGGCAACAACGCTCAACAATGTGGTCGCGCATCTGCGCGGCATTTCGGAAAAGCGGGGCGCGTTCTGCGGCGCGCGCAAGGTGATCCACCTGGCCAACGGCGTGATTGTGTTTAATGGGAGTGATGCCGAGCTGCGGCCGTTCTCGCCGGAGTTCCGGTCGCGCAATCGCTCGCCGATTGCGTTCGATGAGAGCGCGAAGTGCGAGCGTTTCCTGAACGAGCTGGTGCTGCCTGCGGTGGCGCCGGATGACGCCGAGCTGCTGCAGAAATTCGCAGGCATGTTGCTGCTCGGTTACAACCGGGCGCAGCGGCTTTTGATTCTGGACGGCGAAGCCGGCCGCGGTAAGACGCAGTTTGCAAATGTCGTCCAAGGCCTGGTGGGAATGGCCAACGTAACGCAGCTTCGGACGAAGCATCTGGCCGAGAGGTTTGAACTGTTTCGGTATCTGAAGAAGACGCTGCTGGTCGGCGTGGATGTGGAAGCGGATTTCCTCAGCACCAAAGGCGCCGCCGTGTTGAAGGGGCTCGTCGGCGGCGACTGGTTTGATGCCGAGCAAAAGGGCGGGACTGGCTCTTTCCAGGTCCAGGGTAATTTCAATGTGGTCATCACGTCCAACGCGAGGCTGAAGGTCCGCCTGCAAGGCGACGTGGGGGCCTGGAAGCGCCGAATCACGATTGTGCGGTATGAGGCGCCCCCGCCGGCAAAGCGGATTCCGGATTTTGGGGCTTACCTGGTCAGGACTGAGGGGAGCGGCATTTTGAACTGGGCGCTCCTTGGAGCGCAAAGGCTCCTGAGCGAAATCCCCGACGAAGGCGGGGATTTCGTGCTCACCGAGCGCCAGCGTGGCGTGGTTGGCTCGTTGCTGGCGGAAAGCGACAGCTTGCGGCACTTCCTGCAAGAGCGGGTGGTCGTGGACTCCTACGGCGATGTGACCACGAACGAGCTGGTTGAGGCTTACGCGGCCTATTGCCCTGAGCATCGATGGCAGCCGCTGCCGATTACGGAGGTCCAGCGCCAACTCGAGGGACTGATGCTCGAGATTTTCGGCGTGAGCAAGTGCCATGGGGTCGAGCGAGATGGAAAGGGGCAGCGGGGGTTTAGGGGGGTGGAGTTTAAGCCGGAAGACGTGGAGCGTGGGAGCGTGGAGCGTGAGAGCGTGGAGGGCGGAGCGGAGGAGGGCGAACCCTAATGGTCATCCTGACCCAATACCTCCGGCGCGATTTTCATAAGGGCGTTTGTCGCGGTCTCGCGGAGCAACCTGTCGTTGGAGCTGAGGGCCCCCACAAGCTCGGGCTTTGCGGCAGCGGCATTTGTTCCGAAGCGGCCAAGTGTTTCAGTGGCGTAGATGCGCAGCAGGGGGTCGCCGTTTCCCAGGCACCGGACAAGGGGAGGCACCACCGTTTTCGACTCCCATGTAAACTGCCCCAATGCCAGGGCGACCTCCGAGGCGACATTGGTGTCTTGCAGGCACCCGATAAGCACAGGTACTGCCCAACTTGCCTTCGTGCCCAAGCGCATCGCGGGCGCCGCGATTCTCTCCGCGGCGTCCTCGCGGGCCCAAGTTGCGACGCTTTTGTTGGTGACCACCGATACGAGAGGCGCGAGACCTGCCTCACCAACAAACATCAGCGCCATGTGTACGTTCCTGATTCTGTCTGCGGGTCCGCCACGTTTGAGCATTCGCGCCAGCTCCGGGACGGCTGGAGCGGCCTCCGGTCCGAGAATTTCGAAGCTCGCCAGGGCTTGGTCCACCCGGAACGGCCCGAGTCCGACAAGGAGCACAGCCAGGCGCATCCCGCCCACCGAGGGCGGAAGCGGAGGCAAGATCCTGAAGAGTTTGTACTTCCACTTTGGCATGGCGTAATTGATCCATTTTACGGCGCAGGGCAAGGCGTTGGTCCCGATGTGATGCACCGCATTGGTGGCCCGTGCCATAGCGGCGGCGGCGATATTCCGGTTGGCCCGGTAGTCCCGCAGCCATTGGCTAAGTTTCCTCCCTTCGTACGTCGGTTCGCGCTCCTGTGGCCACAAGGCTGCGGCCAGCAGCACCGCCAGAACGGCTCCCAACAGTGTGAGCAGAATCAGGCGGCGACGTTTCACAGCGGGCATTATGTCACGCGATTCCCAGCCATCAACCATCAAGGACCGCAGTGAGCTTGGACCGCCCGAAACTGCAAATGGTCCGTGAGCTTGGCAACGGCGGATGGCAGGCCCAGTGCCCGGCTTGCGCCGAAAGCGGCCAGGACCGCAAGGGAGAGCATCTGCGGCTCTACCCAGACGGCAAGTTCGGCTGCTGCGTGTTCCCTGGCGACCGGGAGCATCGGAAACGGATTTTTGCCTTGGCCGGTCAGCATGGGCCGAAAGGCATCAAGGTGAGAGTGGCATCGGGAAAAACTGCCACTGCGGTTCGGCAAAACCTGTTGGGACGCTTGGGACGGATGTTTGGAAGTCTAGAATGCAAAATGCAGAGTGCAGAATGTGAAACGGAGGGAACTGTTATGGATATTGGGACGGTTGGGACGGGCACATATTCCTTACGCGAGAGAAAAAAATCAGAAGGAGATCAATTATTTATACATAAGCTAATAGAGTTTCAGGAACCCGTCCCAAGCGTCCCAGAGGAAAAAGACGAAAGGGACGACAGGGACAGAAGGGACGCTGGCAGGCGGCTGCCTTTTATGATGGCTGATGGCACGCTGGTGATCCCATTCAACTCGCCTGAGCGGTACCACTGGTGGAAGGGCGGGCAGTCAGTACGCCAGACTCTGGCTGAACTGAAAGAAAGAAAGGACCTTGATGCCTCTCGTTTTTGAACAGCAGCCGAAGGAGTCAGCTAAAGCGTTTGCTGCCTTCAGCTTGTATCTGGGCCTGGGACCGGAGAGATCATTGGCGGCGGTGGGGAAGAAGCTTGGCAAAAGCGGGACGGTCATTGAAAGGTGGTCCGCGAAGTTCGACTGGCCGGCTCGGGTGAAAGCGCATGCGGCGTATTTCGCTGTTGTGGAGCGTGAGGCGACTGAGGCGCTGACGCGGGCAAAGGGGGTGGACTGGGTCCAGCGCCAGGAGGAACACCGCGCTGAGGAATGGAAGGTGCGGTGCGAGCTGATCGAACTGGCGAGGGCGGCGATTGCGCGATGGAAAGCCAACGAAAAGCGGTGCGGGTCGCTGGAGGGAATTGCCCGCCTGCTCGACCTGGCGAGCAGGCTGGGGCGGCTGGCGTCCGGGATGCCGACGGATAAGACGGAAATCACGGGCGAAAACGGCGGGCCGATCATGGTCGAGTTCGAAGCGGCGGTGCGGAAGATTTACGGGGCGGCAGCGCCACCGGGCGCCGTGGTCGATGTTGAGGCGGTGCCGCTGGCGCCGGCTCTGGCCGGGAGTGCGGAGCGCCCCAGGCGCGTAGCGCTCCCGGCCAGAGGTGAGACCGATTTCGGAGGCCATCGCATGACTGGGCCGCAGCGGAGGCCAGCGAAGTGCGAGGAACGAGCCTTGAGCTGTCGCCGGAGCGAGACCCGGTGATGCGGTGGCCGTGGGTCCTTCCGGACTGGCACCTTGCCTGTCTCGCCGGTTTTCTCGAAGCGTAACTCAGCGGAGTGTTAGGGAGGCATTGTGGCCCGCGCTTTGGGGTAGTGCCGCCGCGTTTGGTCCTTCGGCGGCGCGGTGGGGGAGCGCGAGGCCGCGGTGCCGACCGGAACGCAGCGGAGTGGAGCGAAGTGAAAAGCCGGCGAGTCAGGGTGCTGGCGCACGGCCACCTGCCGAGGCAAGGGCCGGCAGTTTTGCGCTCGCTTGCGACGACTTAGCGGACGGAGTCTGAAGCGACAGGAGAGCAAAACTGGCGACGCTTGCCCGGCCGGCCTGGTGTCCATCGGCTGTTGTCCGCCGCTCACGCCGCTTGCCCTGGCGGCATTTGGGCGGTAGCGTTGGAGGTGTTCAAACCTTGGCAACGAATCGCATGAAGACTCCGCGTGTTGAGAAGAAAATCTGTCTGCCCGGCTTTGTCGGGAAGGGACTTTTCGAAGAGATCGGGTGCAAGGCCGCGGAAGCGGGCGCGCTGGGCGATCGCTCCAGGTTTGCGAGTCCGGTGGTTAAGGAGGCGTTGGAAGAGGGGAAGCGGCGGAAGCGCCGCTAAGCGGCTACCTGCGCCAGCCGCTGAGACGCAGCCACGCGAGAACCAACGGCTGCCACCACGGGAGACGCGGAGGAGGAAACTGGGACGGACAACCGCACGCACGCCAGAACTGCACCGGAAGGGTGACGCGCTGGAAATAGAAGCCTGCCACGCGACCCTGCAACCGCTGCCAACGAACGC
>Ga0210409_10001939_pt1 | contig 25825 bp, 26 predicted proteins | sample IncBWH17MmetaG_FD_161649 | JGI IMG/M metagenome (GOLD analysis project Ga0210409, IMG submission 161649) | Forest soil microbial communities from Barre Woods Harvard Forest LTER site, Petersham, Massachusetts, United States - Inc-BW-H-17-M | ecosystem: Environmental > Terrestrial > Soil >...
AAGATATCCGAGGATAGAAAGGGAAGTATCTTGGGCCTCAAAGTGGAATATGAAGACCTTCGAAGAATCTCTGACACAACTGGAATAACCATCCTTGAATTGCAGCAGCTGGCGAGACCGTTGCTTAAATCACTCGAGAAGGGCGACCAGTAACTGAAATCTTTGCGCTACAATACCGATACGAGAAGACTCACATTAACGGCGACACTCGCCGCGGTCTACGTCGTGTTCCGTGCTATTCCAATCGATCAACTGATCGGAATCAATGGAACGATAACAGCGGCCGGAATGATTGCGCCTGTCATCGGGATCCTCCTAGAGCCAGCGTATGGTATCGTGGCTGTATTCACAGGAACGATCGTAGCATCCCTCTTTCCATGGAATCCGATAAAGTTCGCTGGGTTGGACTTTATTCCCGGGGCCCTCAACGTAGCGCTGGTCAGCTTAGCAGTACGCGGGAGAAGGACAGAGGCCACTCTGATGTTTCTGATCACGATCGCGCTCTTCATCATCAACCCCTACACTAGCATCTTCGTAGGAAGCTCGCTACTCAGCCCTCCCATTCCATATCTATGGATGCACTTCGTGGCCCTGATCGTTCTAGTCTCACCTCTGACAAAGAATCTCGCAACTAGTATAGCCTCTCGCCGCTACGCCAGCCTCATCAGGCCCGTCGCTGTCCTCGCATTCACTGGAACAATGATAGAGCATCTGACCGGTGGAATCCTCTTCTCAACAGTTGTAGGCAAAGGAGCTCTGAAATTCTGGCCCGTGATCTTCCTGGTCTATCCTATCGAGCGGATTATCCTTGTCATTGGAGCAACTCTGATCGGCGCAGCCCTCTTGAGCCTTCTCAGACCGGCTGTAGTTGAGAAATCGCTTGAAACCGTCAAACGAGTGGAGAAGAGCCCGATCGAGAGCCAGTCGTAACCATGCGACCGCTAGGGCTGCGTGGGTTTCCGTCCTGAACCAGTCTTTCTGACTCGACGAGTGCTTAAGTCAGACTTATCTGAGATTCTAGATCTTCCCCTTTTTGTTCGTAGAGCTTCCTCTTGCACAAGTGTCGAGAATTTGTCGGCCCCCGACGCCAAAGAAGCCAAGGCGAGTCCGGCCGTTTTGGCAGCGACTGTGCCGAGGGCGGCGGCTAGTTTGAGGCCGGACGCAAGAGCCGCCATAGCGATCTGTTCACCCGCCTTTATCGCGTCCTCGGAAGACACCCGTTGACTGGTCGTCCTTGCAACCCGTTTTAGAGGTTTTTTCTTAGAATTTCGTTTTGCGTCAGAACTGGATCTCTTGGGCAAGGTGTGCAATTCCAAATGTTCCATTCCATATTTAAGATGGGAATCAGACCGTTTTTTCGGCTAGTATTAAGTAGTCGACTGTTCTGAGGAGATTGCTAAACATATACGAGGATTGCGTGACAGTTGCCAGTACCTAAACCCGCGTCAGATGTCGAAGCAGAGATTTTCGAGTTCGTAAAAGAAGCGGAGCCGACCACCGCCTACATACAAGGGGTAAACGAATTTGTTGGCAAGTTATTCATTCCCTCTAGAAAGAATCTCGAAAGGATCGCTAAGAGAGCTGACGAGCTTCGGCTTAGAGCCGAGAACGAGTTGCAGCTCAAAGTTATCGACTCTCTCGCCGCGGCCTTCGCTCTTCAAGAGCCTCAACTGTATCCAGACGGTGTCCTCAGCGCGTTTTTCGGCTATCTAATCAAGGAAGGAATCGTCCCCGGCCACCTCAAGCCACTCACCAGAAACGCAGTCAGAGCACTCCACGCTGCCGCCCAGGAGACTTCCGGGAAGAAGTGGCCTACCGGTCTTCGGCTGTTGACCCTGATCCGTTGCGACGGTCTTCTTGAGATAATCAAAACGATCAAGAAAGAGACGACAGACAAGCAGCTGAAGGAGTCGTTGGACGATCTGGCCGAGGCGACGAGAAAGTATGCGTCTTTCTTCCGTGTGAAGGGCTTCAAGAATCAGGGCTTTGATGAAGTCTACAAGATAATCAAACGAGAAGGCGCGGATCTTGGGAGGGAAAAGATCTACGCTCAAGCCCTGCGTCGCCTCTGGGACTACTCAGAGTCTCCTGAAGAGGTGGAGGCGAAGGGACTCAAGTTCTTAGAAAGAGAGTTTCCGAGATTCAAAAGAATAACACAGCGACTCGCCAAAAAGTATGGTGTAGCGGCTAGAGCTGAGGATGTGACCAAGGCAATAACTGCAAAGAGATCCGTGAAGCAGATCGACATATTGCCGTTCTTGGGAGAGCTGCGTAAGTGGACTCAACGGGTTGTGAACAAGGATATCGTCGGGATAAATCCGAAGTACGAGACAAAGATCATCGAGACGCCCCTATTCCTGTCCGGGATTTTTCCCAGCGCGGGCGCTTTCTTCTATGACAGCTTCACAAACAATCCTAAGGAGATTTTCATGATCACGACCGACCCAAGGAGAGACCCTAGTACTGTCCCGGGAGAGTTGCTTAACGGGTTGATTCATGAGGAGTACGGCCACTGTGTTCATGCGTCCAATACTGCAACCGCGTATGCTGCAAAACCGACTCTGACGGAAGTCATGTTCACGCCGTTAGCAGGAGCACTCTCCGAAGGAATCTCGTTCCAGCGAGAAATAGAGTTCCAAGAAGTAATGGACAAACTGAAGATAGGGAAGAGGCTTAGCAACGACGAGAAAGCGCTCGCGCGGTTCTTCGAGACAAAGGGCGGGCTCGAGGTCTGGGCGGAAGAGTACGAATTCTACACTTGGATGTGGAGAATAATACGATTCCTAAGAGTCATCGGCGATGCACGCATTAATTCCGGTAAACAATCCTTGAGGGACTTCATCGAATGGGCCCACAAGAGGACAGGTTTGGCGAAGAGCACCGTCTACCACCAACTGTTCCCAGCCCACCAAGGCAACGGACCAGGATACGCGTCCACTTACGCCATAGTTGGTGAGAGCATTCGGGAGATCCAGAACAAGGCCAAGCGGAATGGGAAGAATCTCGTCGACTTCAACACCTACGCCTGTTCCATGGGCTTTCCAGCTCGGACCATATTCGAAGAACGACTGAGAGATTTCGCCTCAAAGTAGGAAGCGCGCCTCGACGATCTTAGGCACATCTAACCAAGCTGGTTTAGCACAAGAAGAGTGCATCTACGCCTTCAAACCCACTTACTTTTGACATCTATGTCTCAATCTGTCGCGCCCCGCTTGTAACTTTCGTGCAGTACCCTCAAAAACGCGGAACATGCACGACCGCTCTCCGCTAATATAGTGTAAAGTCCGTGGATTAGAAACTAGAGCGCTGCCGTCATATTCCTGCTAGGATCGTTCACAATTCTTCGCGTGTTGTCACTTATTTCTGCAATGAGTGTGAAAGTCAGCCACGAGAGATTAATGGCGTTCGACGTTGATAGTCAGCATCGCCAATAACAAGGGTGGAACAGGGAAGACCACCACAGCGGTAAACCTCGGAACAGCGCTCGCTGCGGCCGGTAAACGGGTGCTTCTGGTAGATCTGGACCCTCAGGGAAGCGCGACCGTCAGCTTCGGCTTTGAGAAATCAAAACTCCTCTACACGATCTATGATGTTCTAACACAGTCCAGAAAGATCGAGCTGGTGATGCTTGAAACAAAGGTCAGAAACGTCACAGTTGTGCCGAGCAATCTAGACCTGGCGGGAGCCGAAATTGAGCTAGCTACGATGCGAGGACGAGAATTCGTCCTACGCGAGGCTCTGGCCGCCGCGAAGAGGAAGTTCGACGTGGTAATACTCGACTGTCCGCCGAATATTGGCATCCTCACCGTCAACGCCATAGTGGCTTGCGATCTCTTGATGGTCCCGGTTCAATGCGAGTACTATTCCTTGGACGGATTCCCCACACTACTGGGATTCATCAGAATGGTAAAGTCGCGGGTGAAAACTGATTTCGATTTTCAGGTCCTTCTGACAATGTACGATGGAAGAACTGCGCTCGCAAAGAGAGTCCAGAAGGAGTTGAGAGAGAAGTTTGGGGACAATGTTGTCAAGGCTGTGATTCCTAGATCCATCAGGATGGCAGAAGCGCCGAGCAAAGGAGTCCCGGGAATCATCTACAGTCCAATGAACAAAGCTTCTCAAGAGTATCAGAGGCTTGCAAAGGACATGCTGGAGAATACCCTGGCAGATACAGTCATCACGCCGGCGACATATTGACTCGGACCCCTCTGGACTTGAGCCTCGACATTACAAATCCAAAGTGTTGAGGGTCTTCCGCGATCTTCTCGGGAGTAACTACCCCGACACTCTTCAATTTTTTCCCCCCTACTAGAAGTGCCGCTGATGTGCATGGGTAGGCAGTCGTCCGCGCCATAGCGGAAACCTTGCTCTTGGGATCGTAGTAGTCCAGGATTCGATAATTGAGCATGGATCTTCGTCCAAGCTTTCCCTCAACTTCGACCTTCAACGCGAGTAGGTCCTCAGGTCGACCCAAGGTCATCATGCCTCGCAGTAAGGCTGTGGAGAGTTTCCGTGGGGAGACGCTGACACCGTTCACTTGAACTTCCCCTCTGTCGAAGAATCCTAGGATTCGAAGAGTGTTCATCATTTCAGCATGGCCCGGATACCGAAGAGTGTATTCGAACATCTCATGGACTCTTGGAAAGCTCCTCGGAAGAGATCCAAGTCCATCAGTAATGAAATACTCTAATCGGCCGACTCCCGGAAAATTGAGGAATCCACGCCCGGAGAGGGCGTCGACCATCTTCTCCTTGCCATCGTCTATGATTCTGGCGGGCCGTGAGTATTCGTTGATCACATCTTCGAGCGAGAAGACGATTCTGTAGTTCAGCGGTGCAGATGGTTTCTGCGGGAGCCCTCCCACAAATATCCGAACCTTCGTGATGGTCCCGAGTCGGCGGGAGGCGTCGCCAACGCACATGTTGGTGAATCCTGGAGCGACTCCGCACTGGGGAACTAGGATGTTCTCTTGGTCTCGGGCCTTGCTGTGAAGTTTGAAAGGGTCTTCCGGGGTGTAGGAAATGTCCACGAGATCTCGATGAGCTTCCACAGCGTAGGTCATTAACTGGAACCCCAGCCTTCCAGGGAGGGCTCCACAAACGAGGTCGACTCTACGCATTGTCTCGAGGAGAGGCTTCCGCTGAGAAATGTCGAGGCGTCGAGTCCTGATCTTTTCGTATCCTCTCACATTCCTCAGATTCTTCGGGAGAGCGTCTGCCACAATTACAGAATCGACTTCCGATGATCGAGCGAGGTCTCTGGCGATTTCTGAACCAACTTTTCCAGAGCCGACAACGAGAACCTGCAAACTTCGTTCGGGACGCTAGTAACCTGGCGCTTCTTAAACCAGTTTGAATCCCGATTCGAGTCGACTGTCTAGGAGAATATTGATTTCACGCTGTCGAATGCTACCCGAGGGAGGAGGGCGGCAAACTTTCTCTTTCGCAGCATATGGGATATGATCTTGCCTTGAAAGTCCATGTCAGCATATTCCTGGATTTCTGGAAGGTAGTCTCTAACCGCCTCGAACAGTCGACTTAGAGTCTCGTCGGATAGTCCCGCGAAGATTCGATGAGCAATCCCCATTCTCTTCAGATCTGAAGCGAACTTGTCTCTCCATTCCTGATCGTACTGCATGAGAATTTTCCAACGTTGCTCTTGTGCTGTCTTGGCAGCAGTAGCCGCTGCCCTTCCGGCCAACATGCCAGAATAGCCGCCGATGACAATGCCTCCGCCAGTGGTTTGCTTGACCTGTCCTGCGGCGTCTCCTGTGACCAGGAAGTTTTCGGACCAGCACTTGTCGACGGGTCCAGATACTAGGACGGATCCTGATTTCGTGGCGTCAACATTGGATTTTGGCCAGTAGTCTTTGACGAGACTGTCAAGCAGCTTCTTCACATTTCCTTTTCGACAAGCAAGTCCTACGCGGGCGCTATGATCGCCAGTTGGGATGCTCCACCCGAAGAAACCTGGCGCACGATGATTTCCGAAGAAGAGCTCGACCATGTCTCCCTGCTGCTTCGTCTCGGTTAGCTCGTATTGCAGTCCTGGGAGAAGTTGGTTCCAGTCAGGGGTCCGAAGACCCGCTTGCTCTGGCAGACGGCTCCCCGCGCCACTGGCATCGATAACGACTTCACCCTTGTATCGCGGTCCATCCTGGACTAAGAGTCCAACGCCTCCGTTCGGGTAGTGTTCGAACTTAGAGACGCGGGTCTTCGTGTGAAGCGACACTCCGGCGGAAACAGCCCGCTTAGCGAGATACTGGTCAAACCGCATTCTGTTGATTATAACAGCAACAGGGTTCTTTGTCCGGACCTCGAACGCTTCCCCCTTGGGTGGATTGAAGACGGCTCCCTGTATCATACGCTGTGTGAAGGTCGAGTTCGGTTCTAGTCCGAGTAGTAATAGTCCGTTTAGGCTGACTACCCCAGAGCAGTGGCTCGGAACACCAACTTGAGGATGCTCCTCGAGAAGGACTACTTTCGCGTCATTCTTGGAGGCTTCGTAGGCGGCTTGACAGCCGGCTACGCCTGCTCCTACTACGATAACTTGGCTGTCGTGGATGGGATGTTCCAAGGAGCTGTCAGTAGTCTTCGAACTCTATTCGTAGCGTAAGACCCTTGAGTTCATGGGCGAGCTTCTTGACTATCTCAAAATCGAGTGGGTTTCGCCGGGGTCTCCGCCCGTTCAGTATGACCTTGGTCTCTCTGCTTCCATCCGGGAGCCAGATGGTGTTGATTGTTAGAATCGAGAAGGGGTTGAACAGGTCTTCAAGGAAGCCGCGCTCGTCTCCCCCGAAGTTGAGGACTCTTACTCTCTTTCCGACGCGGTCGCCGAGGGACTTGGCGAGTTTGGCTCCTGAGGAGAGGAAAGTGTCCATTCCTCTACGGTCAACCATGAGGGCCATGATGTCGCCGGCTTCCACTGCTTTGTGGAAGGTGACGTCCTGGAGGGTCGGGTTCTCCTTCTCCAGCTCGGTTATTGTTCGGATTACCTTAACGTCGAGGTCAGTGATCTGACCTTTCTTGAGTTTCTCTTCGCATCTTGAACAGAAAATGCCGCTCTTTACGCAGAAGTTGTCAAGGATTGTTTTCACCAAGGCTTCCTCAGCCCCGTAATTGAGAACGTCGGCGCGTACTGTTGCCTTTTGTTCTGTCGTTTTCTGGAAACAGTTGGATTACTCAAACGATTCTGATCCTGTCGGCCGACCCGACAGATTGACATCAGGTGCCTCCTGGATAATAAATGGGTTACGGTAAGTCTGGGGTAATAGCCAAATACTCTGCTAGTTCCGAGTGAAAATCATCCGGGAAACTCATGAAATTATTCGAGTACGAATCCAAGTCCCTCGCTCAAAACTTGGGAATCAACACTCCTAAGGGAGGGCTGGCTTCGACGCCTGACGAAGCCAGAGATATTCACAAGCGGATTGGAGGAGAGGTTGTCATCAAGGCCCAGGTCTTGGTCGCGGGTAGAGGAAAGGCGGGCGGGATCAAGTTTGGCAGCAAGCCTGAGGAGACGCGTGACCGGGCGAGTGAGATTCTCAGCATGACGATCAAGGGCGAGAAGGTAAAGAAGGTCCTGATCGAACAGAAGCTGAACATCAAGAAAGAGTTGTTCGGAAGCATCGTCCTTGATCGTGCGAACAACTGCCAGACAGTTCTTGCTTCAGATCAGGGTGGAATCGATATTGAAGATGTCGCGAAGCAGAATCCGGAAAAGATTCTCCATCATCGAATCGACCCCGTTTTCGGTATGCGAGGATATGATGCGAGACAAGTAGGGCTGAAGCTTGGCTACACGGGTCAGCGCTTGAATGCTCTGACTGATCTCCTCTCAAATTTGTACCGGTTGTCTGTAATCTATGATGCAGAACTAGTCGAGAGCAATCCACTGGTCGAGACTAATGAGGGAAAATTCGTTACCGCGGACCTTCGCCTCATAGTAGACGACAACAGTCTCTTTCGACATCCCGAATTTCAGGAACGAGCTAAAGAAGTCAGCAGCGAGGTGACACCTCTGGAGGCCAAGGCTCGTGAGAACGGATTGGCCTTCGTCGAGCTTGACGGTGATATCGGAATAATGGGGAACGGTGCGGGTCTTGTGATGGCGACTCTCGACATGGTGAATCATTATGGAGGAAAACCTGCGAACTTTTGTGATGTGGGTGGCGGGGCAAATGCTGAGCATGTCGCGACTGCTTTACAGATAATCCAGGGAGACCAGAAGGTAAACAGAATCTTCATCAATATTCTGGCGGGAATCACGAGATGTGATGAAGTCGCCAAGGGTATCGTCGACGTTAAGAAAGTCGTGGGACTGAAGAAACCCCTAGTTGTGAGGATGCAGGGCACGAATTTCGAGGAGGGAAAGAGAATCCTGAACTCTATCGGGATTACAACCCTCGAAAAGATGGACGAGGCTGCACAGCTAGTCGTCGGCTCGAGGGGGGCTTGAAAAATGACCCTCCTAGTCGGAAAACACACCCGGGCGATAGTTCAGGGGATCACCGGGAACCAGGGCGCATTCCATACCCGACTCATGCTAGATTATGGAACCCAGATAGTTGCTGGAGTAACTCCTGGCAAGGGCGGAACGGTCTCTCAGGGAGTTCCCGTGTTCGACACAGTCGCATCTGCCTTGGAGAAGACTGATGCGAACGCGTCGATCATCTTCGTGCCCGCTCCATTTGCCAAGGAAGCAGGAATGGAAGCAATTGATGCGGGTCTAAACCCAGTCGTGATAATTACCGAGATGATTCCTGCCCGCGACAGTATGGTCCTGATGGCCTATGCAAAAGAACATGGAGCGACGATTGTCGGACCCAACACACCCGGCGTAATTACACCGGGCGAAGCAAAGCTGGGCATTATGCCCGGCGACGTGTTCACGGCCGGAGGCGTAGGGCTTGCTTCAAGGAGCGGGACCCTGACCTATGAAATCGCATCATACCTGACTCACGCGAGCATAGGACAGTCAACATGTCTAGGAATCGGAGGAGACCCGATAACCGGTTTGAACTTCGTCGACGTTCTCAAAATGTTCCGGGATGACAAGTCCACCAACGCTGTGGTCCTCATTGGAGAGATTGGAGGGTCGGCGGAGGAGGATGCTGCCAATTACATTTCCGAGACGAAATATCCCAAACCTGTTGCCGCATATGTGGCGGGGAGAGCTGCTCCTCCAGGAAAGAGAATGGGACACGCGGGTGCGATAATAACTGGGACTGAAGGTACTGCCGATGCGAAGATGAAGAGGTTTCGGGAGGTAGGAGTTCTTGTCGCCGAGGTCCCGTCCGAACTGCCGAGACTACTGCAGCAGCAGAAGGCCGCCCTGGTCCAGCATTAGGCCAGCGAGACCTACACAGTCATTGGCTTTGAGCGGGCTTTCATGCGCCGCTCTAATTCTTCCGGCGACACATCTTTCACATGCTGGGCTATCCACCAATAGTTTCCGGCGGGGTCCTTGACGCCGGCCGTACGATCTCCATAGAACTGGTGAGCGGGCTCTTGAACCGAGCTGGCGCCCGCCTCTAGCGCACGCTTGAACGTCAAATCCACATTTTCGAGATAAACGTACAGATGGACCGCGGTTGCACCATATTTTGGAGTGGCGTCTGCCATCATTATGATGGAATCGCCGACAGTGAGTTCGGCGTGTGCAATGCGACCATCGGGTCCTTCGACCGATTCCTCAACCTTAGCGTCAAAGGTCTGTTTCAGGAATTGGATCAGCTTCGGTGCTCCTTCAACAATCAAGAAAGGATTAACGGTGTGGTATCCTTCCGGGACGGTTCTCACGTCAGAAATGGATTGCATGATTCACGCCTACAGTGTCGTCTGCATAAGAGTTGCTGATAGCGGAGAAAGTGATAGCGTCCGATCTACTTGGCGCCGAGCTCTCGTTTCTTCCAGCGAAGATTATCTCCCCGGCATCGTCTGCATCTGTATGCGTTGGGAGAGTTTCTGGACCCACATGTCCGACATATTTTGAAGAACAGTCTGTGCTTCTGAGCCAGCTGCTTCTTCATTGCGTCGGTTATGGGCATGCGATACCACTTACCAGCCGTTCGTTCTCGCTGTGATATATGATTGCCGTTGACCTAACCGTCGTCCTGCACTTCTGAAGCGATTTTGCCACCTAATTTTGGCACAAGCTCCTCGCTGAGGTCTTCGAATTGGGATATCGAAAGCCGAAAGACCCTCCCATCCGGGACGGCAATTTCGTTCACAATCCTCCTTCCATTTTCTCGCCCTAACTTCTTTGTGAGGAAGTGAAGCAATGCTCCGCGGGCTACTCTTCGACGTTGAGTGAAGACTCCTCTCACCACCTCTTCGAACAACGACTCATCCAGTTGCCTAACGTTCTGCAGTGGAGTCATTCTCAGAAGAATTGAATCAACCTTCGGTCTAGGCCGAAATGCAGTACGCGAGATTACTCTAATCTTTTCAATGCCTAGTCTTCTTCGAACTGAGACAGTCAGCCTCCCGTACTCCCGGGTCCCAGATTCTGCGAGCAGCCTTTCACCGAATTCCCTCTGGAAGACAATCCCGGCCGTGTCGAACTTTGTTTTTGAAAGGAAGAGGGCAAGCTTCGAGGACAAGTAGTAAGGTGGTGTGCTGACTATTTTATTGAAGTCAGGTAGTGGGTTGATCTTCAGAATATCTCCTTCGAGGATGACTACGTTGGGCTGGTGGCTGAACGTCTCCCGTAGTTCCCGAGCGAGAATGGGGTCTTTTTCGACAGCTACGACTTTTCCAGCTCTGATCTGCAACAGCCGTGTGAGTGTCCCGTGTCCGGGTCCCGGTTCGAGGACCGTGTCTGCTTCGGAAGGATGGATGCTCGAAACTATGTCTGATGCGATGTTTTGGTCTAGGAGGAAATTCTGGCCTAGTCGTTTCGAAGGTCGATGGGGGTTGTGGGGTTCCACAATATCATACTGTCCTGGTGAAGAGGCGGTACTTGGTTTCGGTGCTTAGCTCTTCGAGAATGCGTTTCGTTATGATCTTCTGCACATCAGTCAGACCTGTCCGGTCTTGGATCTCCTTGTAGCCCGTGAATGGTTTCTTCTCCCTCGCGTTGATTATGGTCCACATTGACTTCTTTCCGATCCCAGGTAGAGACTCTAACGAGTGCATTCTAGGGGTTACTGGTTGCGAGTTGTTGAAGAAGTCGACAAAGCGTTTTTCTTGCTTCTTTACCAATCCGTCGATTAGCGGGACGACTTCGGACTTAGCGTTGGCGGTTATTTGGTCGTAGTTTATTCTGCTGATGATCCTGTCAACCTTCTCCCTTCGGTCTCTCCCGATGTAGATGCGTTCTTCGACTGCTACTGTTGCTCCTACTTTCAGTTCTGCTTCTAGCAGCGTGAAGAATTGTTCGCCCATTATCTGGACGGTTGGGACAACTAGGTGTCGGGACTTGTCAGAGGATCTTCCGTACGGCAGATAGTCCAGGACGTAGGCGTACTCTTCATAGACGTGTCTTCTCTGTATGTACTCGTCTTCGTGTATTGCCAAGAATGGATCTTCTCCTGGCTCCTTGTTAGAAGATTCTACAAACTAGTCTCTCGATTCCATAGGCGTGGCATCGGGGGGAGCTGAGAGCCAACTCTAGTCGTTCAAAATGATACCGTCTCTGCTTAATTTGATTTCGGTAGGCCGCCAGTAATGGAATGATAAACGCCAAGATAGGGTCAGATGAATTCTGATGAGCCTCTGCCTGGAATCCGTCTGGTACCCTGCCTGATTCGCAGCGCGATGTAGACTGACCCAACGGCTATCGCCGCGAGTACCCAGAGAAACACGAAGAAGTAGAGAATGCAGTCAGCTGGGCTCGGCCCATTCAGGCACAGTTCTCCTCCTTGAGAGGGAAACTCGCCACCGCTATTGACGAACCCCGTGATGATTATGGAGAGCGCTATTCCAAGAAGGGCAATTGCCGTAATCGCCTCTCCTATGTCCTTCATCCACAACTATGATGAGGCGCTCAGCGGCCTAAAAGGCATACCGAGAGAGAAGAATGAATACTACTATTTTGACTCTCGAGTCAGGCGTAGCGTTTCATTATTTCGAGAATCCCGTTAAGCTGTTCTGTGCTTACGAATCGGCCCTTTACGGTCAGGACTGCTCTAAGTTCTTCGACACTCTGAGGTAACGTGTTGACTATCTGAATCGCGTCGTTTCGGTCAAGCTGAAGCTTTGACGATAGCTCTTCGACCAGTTTGGAAGCACGCTCGGATGGCAATTTTGTGAACCTGCGGGTAAAGTCGAGGGTCCGGCGCTGAAACTCGCCCAGCTCCTCCTCCTTGACCTTCTCCAGAACGGCCTTAGCTTCGGAGTTAGTGATGACCTTCTCTTCGACTATCTTCCTTGCCATTAGTTTGTCTCCTTCATCGGAAGGATGTGCTCGGGTCTCGCGATTATTTGTCGCGGGAATTTGCCTGAAGCTACTTCAATGACGTAGGCTCGTCCTCGCTTCTCTGATATCATTCCCACGCGGCCATGGTATCTGCGGTGGGGCATTCCTTTCTGCACAGAGGGATTGATCGAGATCGTGACTATTTGTCCTGGAGCGTACGGGATGAGGAGTCTTCCTAGAGGATTCTTTCCCTTATCTCGGGGTTTTCTGCGAAGAAGGGTCCTGTTCCTGTTTCGTATTCCTTTGGACCGCTTCATTCTACTCTTCCCTAGCTAGAATTGGAATCCGGTCAAGCGGTTCCGTATATACTTGTTCACTCTCGCCGATCGACATGAGCGACCCGACAAGAGTCTTTGTTATCTTGTCAGGCGAACATCCAACACTGCCAATCGCAGAGATGAGCGCGATTCTCGATGCGAACCGAATCCCGTTCAAAATCGCGGGATCATTCTTCAAGTTGGTCGAGATTGACGCCGATATTCACGCCGTGAAAACGATCGCTGATCGAGGCGCTTTCATGGATGAGGTCGGCGAAGAAATTGTACACTCGGGTCCCACCTTGACTGAGATCGATGATGCTGTAAAGTCATCCAACCTTCCTCGTTACCTTCAGACAGATGAGAGTTTCAGCATCCGGGTTCTCCGTTTTGGAGGAGTCTCAAAAGAATTGTCAAGGGTCAAGCTAGAAGGCCACCTTGGCTGGCTCATGAAGAAGGTCACCAATGCAAAGGTAAACTTGGAGAATCCTCAGCGCCAGTTCCGAGGTCTCCTCGCTGGACCCTATTTTCACCTGGGCCTTATTGCCCATAGGCGTCCCGACGTATTTGTAGCTGATCGGAGGCCGAGGATGAGACCGTCTTTTCATCCAAGCACAATGGTACCCAAGCTCGCCCGCTCTATGGTCAACTTGTCTCAGGCCGTTTCTGGGTCAACCTTCCTGGACCCGTTCTGTGGAGTCGGGGGAATTCTCCTTGAGGCAAGTCTCTTGGGATGTGATGTCGTAGGAGTCGATGCCCTAAAGCGAATGACTCGAGGATCTAGGAGAAATCTGAAGCATTTTGGAAGGGACCCTCTAGGACTAGTACGAGGGGATGCCCGCCATCTTCCAGTCAGAAAAATCGACGCCATCGCAACAGATCCACCATACGGTACTGGATCTTCCACCTTGAAATCAACGACACGGAACATTCTCAAGGACTTCCTCCCGGATGCACATTCCATCTTATCGAAAGGGCAGAGGGCAGTAGTAGCCTCGCCTGTCGGCACGAAAACCCCCGACGTAGCAGAATCCGCGGGGTTCAAGGTTGTAGACAGGCACGAAGTCTATGTTCACCGAAGCCTAACTCGTGAGATCCTGGTGTTGGAGGCCAACTGATGTCAGGGGGAATCGAGGTGATTTTTCTTGGGACCGGAGGAAGCTTGCCAACTAAAGAGAGAGGATTGCCAAGTGTAGCGCTGCGTAGAGACGGAGAGCTCATCCTCCTCGACTGTGGCGAGGGCACTCAGAGGCAGATGATGCATGCTGGGTTGGGATTCAACAGACCAACAGTAATCCTCATCTCGCATCTTCACGGCGATCATATTCTCGGCCTTCCAGGACTCCTGCAGACCATGTCGTCCCTGGCGAGAGACAAGCCCCTGGACCTTTACGGACCCAAAGGTTTGATGAAATTCCTGAACCTGATCTACAAACCATTGGGGTATCCGGCTAACTTCCAAGTCATACCCAAGGAACTAAGCCCTGGAGACGAAGTTGACAGGGGCGAGTATCTGATCAGGACGACCCTCGCGAAACACGACATTCCTTGCATCGCATATTCCATTGAGGAGAAAGTACGTCCCGGACGATTCCATCCGGAAAAAGCAAAGCGACTAGGAGTGCCCGAGGGTTCGCTTTGGGGCGAATTGCAACACGGAAAGCCGGTAAGGGTAGAGGGAAGAGAGATTCGACCGAGTGACGTTGTCGAAGCGCCTAGGCCAGGGCTCAAGGTAGTCTACGCAATAGACACGAGACCCGCAGAGTCAGTGAAAAGACTGGCGAAAGGGGCAGACCTGCTAATGCACGACGGCGGTTTTGCGGAGGAGAGGCGTCCCAAGGCTCAGGAGTACTACCATTCTACGGCTCGCGAGGCCGCGCAACTAGCGAAGGCTGCAAAGGTGAAACGGCTGGCGGTTGTTCATATCAGCGCTGTGACAAGAGACGATTCAGTACTCTTGAAAGAGGCTCGGAAGATCTTCAAACAGACACTCGTCCCGAAAGACTTTCAGACATTATCATTGAAACAACTAAAGTAGAATTCTACGGCGCTTGATTCATAAACAAAATTGGCTATGGTGCGAGTCGCTCCATTATCCATCTTCTCTGCGAGCGTCTGTAACGCAATCGATCGTGTAGTCTGCCAGGCCGTTCCTTCCAAAACTCAAAGATGTTCGGGCGGAGCCGATAGCCTCCCCAGTTTGGTGGGCGTGGGACTCCGCTGGGGTATTTCTCCCCAAACTGTTTCACTCGTTCCTCGAGGAACCCTCTGTCAGGAACAACACGGCTCTGTTGAGAAGCCCAGGCGGACAGTTGACCATCCCGTTGACGACTATGGAAGTAATCGTCGGATTCTCTGGGCGATATTTTGAGCACTCTTCCTTCTACTCGAATCTGTCGGCCTAATCGAGGCCAGTAGAAGACCAGCGCAGCCTGAGGGTTCTTTTCTAGTTCCACGCCTTTCCTCCCAGAATAGTTGGTGTAGAACACGAGTCCAGAATTGTCGAATGTTCTGAGCAGGAGGGTCCGGGCTGACGGCCGTCCGGATTTTGTGGCGGTTGCAAGGGTCATAGTCTCTGGGAGAGTCGCACGTCTGCCGGCCGCATCTTGCAGCCACCTCCGGAATTGCTTGAATGGATCGGAGCTTACTCTCGACTCGTCAAGGCTGCTATTGGCGAAACCGCGCTTCAGTCGTCTTTTCGTCGCATTGGTCCCCCAGTCAGCCAATCGATGATCCCTACTGGGTCCGCCGTCTGTATCTCCAGACGGATGGGTCCTAACGGCGATTCTCCTTCGGGAGCTGAGAAGGATACGTGCCCGACGTATGCTACTTGCTTGTTCAGAAATACGATGATTCTGCTTTCCTCCTTACCTTTGAACAATTGGGATCGTGCAGCAGCGCGAATTCTGTCCCGTTGGATGATCATCCTGAATCTTTCAAGCGATTCGCGGCTGGTCCCCTGCAGTCTTGCTAGGCCGTAGTCGTTCTCTTCCCCTTCTGTAATGATCTCGCCTGAGAACAGACTGGTTATGGCTTTCTTGACTTTCTCTGGGTTCTCGGTCGGTTTGATCTCGGCTTCGGCAATTACGAGGATTTTGTCGGCTTGAGGACTACTTGGAGTACTCGTCTAGTTCTCCTCTTGAGATCATCTTTGCTATCTTCATTCTCAACGGTCCGATCTGCCAATGCAATAAGTTTCGCAATTCCGACGCCTAGTTCGCGATTATCCCGTTCCGCGAAGTCAGCCAATCCTCGGGGTCTGTCCGACCTCCTTCTGCGCTGCAGCCTCTTGAATCGTGCTTCTGGAGAAGCGTGAATCGCGATCGTAACGACGCGATAATTCCGGCGAAGCTCATCGACCTCTTCAACGCTCCTCGCACCTTCATAGACAACAAATTCCCCACTTGTCTTCTCGACAAGCGGGACCAATCTCTTCGCAACAGCCCCCATGCCCTCCTCCTTTCGAATCCTCAGCATCAATTCTCCAAGATTCTTCCGAGTGAACTTCAGCTTCCTCTTGCGTGCCTCTGCCCTAATGATATCTCCAGAGACAAAGACTGGCATTCCCTTTGACTTCATCACGCTGGAGGCGAGGCTCTTGCCGGCCCCTGGCATTCCAACGATAACCAGTACCGTCTTCTTTGGTTTCGTCGATTGCAATGATGGTTCTCGGGCGGTTGACAAACGCGGCAGTTATAGCTCTTAAACGGGGCGGAAGCTTACGAAACCACATTGTCAAGCGATCAGATTCGAACTTTCGTTTCAATAGATCTTGATGATGAAAAAGTTCTCTCTCAGGTCGAGTCCATCATGTCCTCCCTGTTATCTCTAGGAGGAGATCTGAAACCAGTCGAAGGAGAGAATATCCACCTGACGCTCAAATTCCTTGGGAACGTGAGCACTACCAAACTTGAGGAGATCAAGTCAGCCCTTGCTCAAGTGACGTTCCCCCCGTTCTCTCTCGAGATCAAGGGCGCTGGAGCGTTTCCGAACCTCAAGCGGATGAATGTCGTTTGGGTAGGAGTTGGCGAGGGCTGGAGTCAAGTTGAACTCGTCTTTGAACAGACTGAGAAGCTCCTTCACCAACTCGGTTTCAGCCGTGAGACCCGACCGTTCAGCCCTCACATCACCGTTGCCCGGGTCAAGTCGGGGCGAAAGAGGGACGAAATCGCTGCTTTCTTAGGTCATCTGGCCGATGAAAGCTTCGGAACCTTCAATGTCGAAGGCGTGAGGCTCAAGCAGAGCGTTCTCTTTCCCTCAGGACCAAAGTATTCAACTCTCCTCGAAGTTCCTTCTCGCAAATAGTCGAGATAGACCAGTTTGCCCAAACCTCCAGAGACAGTCCTGCAACAGGTCGCCAAGAAGATCGTTCCAAGCGATCAGGAGCAAGAGAAAATGGAGGAACTATTACAGACGATCCAACGCGAGGTTGAGGATGTCCTTGCAAGTTCTGGGATTCAGGCCAAAGTAAGTCCGCAGGGATCTTTCGCGAGAGGTACATGGATTAGCCACGAAGCTGATCTGGACATCTTCGCTCGTTTCCCTCCTACAATGGAGCGGGAAGAGTGGGCAGAGAAAGTTCTCCCAACGCTGCGCAAACGGTTCTCACGTTATCGAGTATCAGAACGGTACGCGGAGCATCCGTTTCTGGAGTTTCACGTCGACGGAATCCGCGTGAACATAGTTCCATCCTATGATGTGAACAAAGGCGAGTGGAAGAGCGCGACTGACAGAACCCCCTATCATACAGAATTCATGCAGACCCATCTTAGGCCTGAACTTCGTCGGGAAGCTCGTCTATTGAAGAAGTTCGCGAAAGGAATCGGGACCTATGGTGCAGAGATCAAGATTGGAGGATTCAGCGGCATGCTGATCGACACTCTGGTCTTGTACTATCAATCGTTCATGGAGACGCTCAAACACGCTTCATCTTGGGCCAAGGGCACACTGCTGGAGATAGGTAGGCCCGAAGGATTTGTCTCTACAAAGGAGAAAGATCTGAACGTCGACCTCATCGTCATCGACCCGGTAGACCAGAATCGTAACCTGGCTGCGGCTGTAAGACCTGACAAGCTATGGAATTTTGTTGCGGCCGGACGACAATTTCTCCGAAATCCGGGAATCTGGTACTTTTTTCCGCCAGAGTTCAAACCAAAGACGCGGCAACAATTTGCGAAGAGAATTGACGACACTGGTCATGAGCTGATCGCGTTCGTTTTCCAGCACCCGGTCTTGGTCCCTGATGTTCTCTGGGGGCAACTCATGAGGCTCGAACGGAGCCTGCTAGACGTAATGGCCCGGGAAGACTTCAACCCTTACAGATCGGCAGTCTGGAGCGACGAGACTAAAGAGAGTGCCATTCTGGTCGAAGCCGACCGAACTGTTCTTCCCGCAGTCAGGCTTCAAAGGGGTCCTCCAGTCTCGAAGAGCGAGGATAGCGCGTCGTTCCTTGAGAAGCACATAAGAGTCTGGGAAACCGTTCGCGGACCTTGGATTGAGGGAGACCGGTGGACGGTGGAGAAGAATCGCAGAATCTCCTCAGTGAAGGAACTCGTCAAGACAGCAACACGGGAAAAGGCCTTCGGCTTAGCCATCCCTAAGCAGTTGGGCGAGTCTTTCCGTAAGAGCGTCAAAATTCTGCAAGGCCGCGAGGTTCTGCCGATGCTCGGGAGAAAGGGGTTTGACAAGTCTCTCTGGGAGTTTTTGGAGGCGAAGCCTTCATGGTTGAGGACAGGTCCCTCCTAGTAGATCTAGAAGATCTCACGAAGAAACCGTACCGGGAGCTTGTCGCATATCCGAACCCCAGCGATGAATCAGTTGAGTCTAGGATTCAACAGCTGAAGAGTCTTGGAATCGAGGCTCTTGAGTTCAAAGGCCCGTTGAGAATGGGAAGACTATCGGTCTTAGGCAAAGGAGTCGTCGGTCTAGTCTTTCGAGGAATCGCCGGTAATCGTCGAGTTGCGGTGAAGATCCGGAGGACTGATTCTCGAAGAAGAAGCATGACTCATGAAGCAGCGATGATGATGGCCGCCAACAAAGCCGGGATTGGACCAGAATGTCTCGCATCATCCGAGGATGTTCTCGAGATGCAATTTTTGGAAGGCCAACGACTTCCGCTTTGGATCTCGAGCTTGAAGGGACGAGGAAGAAAGGCTCGAGTCAAATCAACCGTCAAGGCTCTGTTGGAACAGTGCGTCAAACTGGACGCCTACGGATTAGACCATGGCGAACTCAGTCGAGCCCACAAGAACGTTCTCGTTTCCAAAGGGGATCATCCTTGGATCTTGGATTATGAGAGTGCGAGTCAGATGCGTCGGGTCAACAATTTCACGTCTCTCGCACAATACATTCTGCTCTCTGGCCGCTTTTCAAGGAAGGTCATCAGAATTCTGGGACCAGTCGATCGGGACGAACTTGTCAAGCATCTTAGACTCTACAAGTCTGGAATGACGAATGACGCCTTCGAATCCACGTTGAAAATGCTACACCTCTAATGTGAGGATTACTCTTGGATCGGCATTCCGCAAAGGCTACCAGAAGCGTTCCTTCAGGGCTTCTCGCTCGGCCTCCATTATTGCTTCGAAAAAGTCGTTGGTCGGTTTCCGATGCTTTCGAAGGATGTCCCCCGCTGCTTCAGGCTGGACTCTTCGCCCCGCGAGAGCGTACACGGCAAGTCTGCCGTACTGGTCCACGAGCTTAGCTGTGTCCTCCGCCTTAGAGACCAAATCCTTCTCCCGCTCTGACAATCTCGTGCCATTCTTCACGATAACTTTCCTCACGTCCTCGTCCGCGATTCCAAGCGCCGCGACTAGCCCGGACCCGCATTCTGGGCACTTGACAACTTGAGGTATCTCCTTCACCCTTCGCATTTCCACATACTTCCAGCAATTCGTACAGACCAGGGTCTTGACCTCGTTCAAGATCCTAGCCTTGGCTGACCCAACTAGGATCTGGTTCAGTTTCTCGGTTGGGATGATGTCAGTCTTCCGACTGATCCTCTCAAGCCCGATTCTTGCAATCGGAGTTGCTTCGCCACTAGCTTTGACCGTATTGACCGCGATCTCTTTTACCGCGATCGCTTTCAATACTTCTTGAGTGTGAGGTACGTCCATATCCTTCTCCTGAGTCTCTCGTATCGCTTCGTCCATGATGACGGTGCCCTCGAAACTCTTAGCGAGCTGACGAAGCGTGATGCTGCTAAAGTCGGTCCATTTCGAAATCGCACCAAACCTTCGGGCCACATGAACGAGTCTTCTCTTGAACAGCCCGGTTCTCTTCGAGGCGGTTATTGCTAGTTCCGTGATGTCGTTGCCCGCGAGTCTCTGCAGAATCTTCTGGACATCCTCGGCGTCTACTTGTCCCATAGTCTGCAGAACAATTCTGTAGGGGTCCTGTTGGATTCCAATGCTGACTCCTGACTCATCTGACAACAAGTGACCGACGAGACGCGCCAGGGTTCTGTTGACGAGGGTCCCGAGATGCGAGTTTATGATAATGAAATCGTCCCATTCTTCTATGGTCAGAAGTTTGTCGCTCGGTACGGGCAGCCCTTCCTCGCACTGATCATAAGTCTCTGTGAGGGCGCGACGAATCGTCTTCTCATCAGCATGATATCTCTCTGTTAGCTTCTGGCTAATCTCCTTGAGACTCTTCCCCTTCCGATACTCCTCCTCTGTGATGCGTCGCAGCTCGCCGACTTCCGAGGCGACCTGAAACGGTACCGGTATCTCCTCACCAATCCAACTGGGTATTGCACCTGTCGGGTCAGATATTCCTCGTACGAAGATCTTGTCTCCTCTGATGCTCTGCATCATCCATGGAGTCCCGCGGACGATGAACTTGGTTCCTGGCTGGCCGTATTCTGCGACGAAGGCCTCGTCCAGCACCCCCACTGCCGTCTCGCTTTCCTGCTCGACGACAAGGTATTGTTTCTCGTCTGGGATCATTGATAGTTTGTTGAAGTAGTATCTGTAGAGGTCTTTGACCCTTGAGGGTCGCATGACCATCTTGTCCTGTTCTGAGACCCAGCCCAAGCGTGGGAAACGTGAATGCATGTAATTGGTTACAGATGCGATATCCTCTTCCGTTAGATTCCGATATGGGTACGCTTTCTTTAGAATATCCAGCAGTTCAGAATAGTACCATTTCCGATTCTGTATCAAGAGTCCCGCGATTTGATGGCACAGCGCATCGAGCGGTTTCTCTGGAACGGTCACGTCCTCAAGATTTTCGTCTCTCGCTCTACGAGCGACAGCCATAGCTTCCAGCGTGTCGTCGGAGTCCGTCGTTATGATGATGCCATCCGCCATCTTGCCGACGCTATGACCTGATCGTCCGACTCGTTGGATGAGCCGCGTTGCTTGGTGTGGGCTCATGTATTGGATGACATAGTCGATCCTTCCAACATCGATTCCCAGCTCTAGGCTAGACGTTGCTACTAGTCCTCTGATCTCGCCATCCTTCAGTGCCTTCTCAGCTGTTATCCGCGAGAGCTTCGCGAGGCTGCCGTGATGAATGGAGACTGGAAAGTCGATGTCCCAGACTTTGAACCGGCTGGCCAGGACCTCGGCGATAGAGCGAGTATTAGTAAACAGAAGAACTGACTTGTGATCATTAATCATACCCTTCATGACGCGTAGACGTGCAGCCACCTCAGGGTGGGTGAACAATTTCCCGGCGAGTCGCACATCCTCGCCCGTGGGTTCAGGAGAGACGATCTCAAGCTTCATTCGTCGAGCGACTGGAATGTGGACGATTTCGACGGGTCTACCTTCGCCGACCAGGAATTTTCCGACCACGTCAGGTGATCCGATTGTGGCGGACAATCCTACCATCTGAAAGTCTCGCTGGGCAACCCAACGCAGTCGCTCGAGTGCAATCGCGAGTTGGCTCCCTCGCTTGTCCTCCGCAAGCTCGTGCACTTCGTCAATAACCAGGAACCGGATGTCGCGCAAATGTCGACGCAGGATACGACCGGGAAGAATCGCCTGAAGGGTCTCAGGAGTCGTAATCAAGAGGTCAGGTGGGCTCCGAGATTGGCTGGTTCTCTCTTTGATCTCTGTATCACCATGTCGGACTCCGACTTTGAGGTCGATCTTCCCGCCCCACCATCGTAGCCGATCCAGAAGGTCACGGTTGAGTGCTCTGAGTGGAGTGATGTAGATGATCTTGATGCCGGGTCCACGGTCAGGTTCGTTCAAGAAACGCGTGAAGACAGGCAAGATGGCTGTCTCTGTTTTTCCGCTCGCTGTCGGCGAGATTACCAGGACATTCTTGCCTTCCAGAATTGGTGGAATGGCTTTCTCCTGGGCTTCGGTAGGTTTGAGGAATCCCCGTTCCTTGACAGCTTCCGCTAGGGGTTTCGGCAGCAGGTCGAAGACGTTGGACGACAATAAACACAGTAATGCATGGTTGTGTTCGATAAAAACGTAGAAAGTGATCAGAGCTGAGATTCATGGGGCGAGACGGTTTGGGCCTAATGATGCAGCGCGCTCAGGCTAGTGGAAAGCATTTAGGGGCGTTCATCCATCCTCGACCACAGACAGGGACATTGGTGCTGGCATCGAACAAGGATCTCGATAAGGCCTGGAGGGAACGGCTAGTCAAGAACCATCTCGACCTGATCATCCTGCGCCTTCTCAAGGCAAAGCCCCGGTGGGGATACGAGATCAACCTGGAGATCCGAGACCGGTTCAAAGTCTATCTCAGCGCTGGCACCCTCTACCCGCTTCTTCACGCGATGGAGGAGAAGGGTTACCTTCAAGCAGTCTGGGAAGCTGAGGGGGGACGGGGAAGAAAAGTCTACCAGATTACAGCCAGAGGCGAAGAATTTCTCACCGCTGGTGCTCGGGCGGCGGAAGAGTTTTTGAAGCGGATTCAGTACGATGCTGAGATAGGTCCTTTCCAGGCTAAACATGCTTAGGCCAGAGACGAGAATTGAGTATTTACATCAGAAAGTTCCGCTCTTATCTTAGAAAGAATGAAACTGCCCGAGGCTTATTTCTAGTCGGGATCGTAATCCTTGGCGCCATAGCCGTCTGGGGAGGCATACGCCTCGCGCTCAATACGGAATATCCAATCCTTGTTGTCTCTTCAGGTAGTATGTGTCAGAGGCTGAACCCAGTCCTCCATAATAGCGCCTGCACGCTCGAGATCGGAGCCCTAATCGTCATCCGAGGCCAGGATCCTGCAGCAATAACGAACGGGACGATAATTATCTTCAGACCCTACACGTCAACGCCTGACTATCTGGTCGTACACAGGGTGATCAAGGTCTATCAGCCCAGCCAGAGCACCTACAACCAGTACACGTTCTGGACCGAGGGAGACGCCAATGGAGTCCAAGACGGATGGGACCAGACCAACGGCGGAATACCTGGAAGCCAGGTCGTCGGAGTCTACCAGACGACCATCCCGATACCCTACTTAGGAGCTACAATCCTTGATATTCGCGGTTTTATGTACGATGACGCAACCGGCCAGCCCAAGACTCAGGGAATTCTCGTAATTGTAGCACTCATCGTAGCTCTTTTTGCATTCGAGGTTGCTGAGCCAGGAAAGAAGACGCCTCCATCCAATGCGCCTGATCAGACTAAGGCTCCCGCCGCTGTGGCGAGAGCGTAGGCCTCTCCTTGCCAAGACTTGCCTAAGCAAGTAGCGATACTTTGAGCACCTACGTCAAAGAGTTCCGGTCCTATCTGAGAAAGAATGAAACAGCTCGTGGCCTGTTTCTCGTCGGACTTGTCATCTTGGGTGCAATTGCAGTTTGGGGCGGAATCCGCCTGGCGCTTAACACGGAATATCCGATTCTGGTGGTCTCTTCTGGAAGTATGTGTCCGCTTAGTAACTGTGTGTTGCCCGTTGGAGCTCTCGTCGTAATTCGGGGCGAGGATCCAAGTGCGCTCAAGGTCGGGGACATTGTCGTCTTCAGGGGTAATCCGGGCGATCCCAACTATTTGATTATTCACAGGATTATCGTCTTGTATACGCCAAGTAACGACACTGCATATCCAGGCCAGTACACGTTCGTAACCCATGGTGATGCAAATCCTGGCGGAGCGAATGAAGGACCTAATCCCACATCAACCCTCGTGGGGGTTTACCAGTCAACTATCCCTATCCCGTATGTGGGATCCGCGATCCTTGAGATTCGCAAATTCATGTACGATGACTCCACCGGACAGCCCAAGCCCCAAGGAATCCTCGTTATCTTGGCGCTAATCGTGGCTCTGTTCGCATTCGAGATAGCCGAGCCAGGAAAGAAGAAACCCACCACCAATGTTAGCGGAGAAACGAATACTTCTCCTCCGACAACAACCCCGCCTAGCACGGAGTCGAAGCTTGACTAGACGATCTAGTCCCCATTTTTTCGTTAAGACCGGCCTAGCTTAAATATTCTATATAAAGAGCAACGCCTCCAGCGCGGTGAACGCTGGCGAGAATCCCGGTTTCTCGAATCAATTTCCGACTCACTAACACTTCGCACTCGCCCAGAGGAGGAGCTTCTCTTATTGTCAGACAAAGGTAGGGCCTTCATCAACATAGAGAACGTTGTCGCGTCTGCGACACTCAAGCAGCAGATCGACCTCAACGCCATCGTCAGAGTCTTTCCCGGTGTCGAATATCGCCCCGAACAGTTTCCCGGACTGGTCTACCGTCTCAAGAAGCCAAAGACCGCAACCCTGATCTTCAGCTCTGGCAAGATGGTCTGTACCGGCGCCAAATCCGAGCGCCAGGCGCGCAAAGCTGTTCTGAAAGTCGTAGATGAATTGAAGCGCGACGGCATAGTGATCCTGGGAAAACCCGAAATCACAATTCAGAATATCGTCGCCTCAGCAGGTCTGGGAGGCTACATCGACCTCGAGAAGGCAACCTACGGCTTGAAAAAGACGATGTATGAGCCTGAGCAATTTCCCGGCCTGATCTATCGAATGGATGAGCCGAAAGTCGTCATCCTACTTTTCGCCAGCGGCAAGCTTGTCTGCACAGGAGCAAAACGGGAGATTCAGGTGGGCATCGCGGTCAACAAGCTGCAACAGATACTGGAAGCAAAGAGCCTGATCACATACGAAGGAACAGAGAAACCACGCTTACCACCACTGCCCGAAAAGGAACTGGAAAAGGAAAGGCTGAAAGTGGAACAGGTAAAGGCTAAGCAAGCGAAAGAAAAAGCTGACGAGAAAGACAAGGATGATGATTAGCTCAGTCGTGCGTTAGAATGCCTGCCTACGCGTTAGGGTCTAAGAAGCCGAGAATTCACAAGTCGGCGGTCGTCGCGCCGAATTGCACAATAATTGGCGATGTGGTCATCGGATCCCGAACCAGCATATGGCCTGGCGCAGTCCTCAGAGGCGACTACGGCTACATCAGGATAGGCTCGGATTGTAGCGTCCAGGACAACGCGGTGGTGCACTGCTCGGGGGAGAATCCTGCGATCGTTGGGAATGGAGTGACGGTTGCGCATAGCGCGATCGTTCACGCTTGCAGGATAGGAGACGAGTGTCTTATCGGAGCTGGAGCAATAGTCTTCGATGGAGCAAGGGTCGGCAAACACTCAATCCTCGGGGTAGGGACTATTCTGCTGGAAGGTAGAAGGATTCCGCCGAGGTCAGTGGCAGTGGGAGCTCCGGCCAAAATAATCCGGAAGGCAACGGTCGGGGACGTTCGTGCGATAAGGGAATCCTTCAAGGCATATGTGAAAATGGCTCAGTTATACGAGAAGACTGGGTCTTGGAAGACGCGCCGATGAATGAGTTTGAAGCGCAGCATAGAAGCACGCTCAAGGGTCGTAGGCTTTCACAGCCGTTTACTGAGTCCCGAAACGCCCCAAAGACCCCTCGCGCGTCGCGAGGAAAAAATTGTTGGCCCCCTTTTTCTAGAACGCTCCTTCGGTTGAAACGATTCTAGGCGAGTCTGAAAGTTCAGGGCGCAGAATAGGCTTGAGTCATGTTCTTCGAAACGGTACTCTCCCCCTAGGCTGAAGTGTGGAACATGGGGGGTTACTGGATCGCCCGCTCCGATCCCGGATTAGGGAATGTTCTGCGCCCGTTCCGATAAAAATTGTTAAGACCCTAGATCGGATCTCTCGTTCTCAATGCCGGGGCGCGGAGTTCAGACCGGTCTCTGGCATTTGTCGCAGAACCAGCGCA
>Ga0210409_10001940_pt1 | contig 25822 bp, 22 predicted proteins | sample IncBWH17MmetaG_FD_161649 | JGI IMG/M metagenome (GOLD analysis project Ga0210409, IMG submission 161649) | Forest soil microbial communities from Barre Woods Harvard Forest LTER site, Petersham, Massachusetts, United States - Inc-BW-H-17-M | ecosystem: Environmental > Terrestrial > Soil >...
CCAATTGCGCGAATTCTTGCGGGGTTTCGCTCAGTTTATTCAGTCCAGCGGTCCGCCACCGCGCGCCTAACGCGCGCCGCGAAGCTGCTATCCTTAGCTTGAGTGGCCACGATTTCCATCGTCATCCCGATCCACAACGAGGAGCCGTCGATTCTTCCGCTTTACGACCGGTTGACCGCGGTGATGGAGAAGATCCGGCGGCCTTACGAGATCATCTTCGTTGATGACGCCTCCACCGACCGCAGCTTCGATCTGCTGGCTAACCTTGTCGAGACCGACGGACGGCTGAAAGTCATCCGCCTGCGCCGCAACTTCGGACAGACGGCGGCGCTGGCCGCGGGCTTCGACGAGTCGCAGGGCAACATCATCATTTCACTCGACGGCGATTTGCAGCACGCGCCTGAAGATATTCCGGTGCTGCTGGAAAAAATTGACCAGGGTTACGACATCGCCAGCGGCTGGCGCAAGAATCGCCTGGACAACGCGATGACGCGCAAGATTCCATCGCGCATTGCCAACTGGCTGATGGCCAAGGTGTCCAATGTGGACCTGCGCGATTTCGGCACAACGTTCAAGGCCTATCGCGCGGAAATCCTCAAGGACGTGAACCTATACGGCGAATTGCACCGCTTCATTCCCGCGCTGGCGTCGTTCTACGGGGCACGCGTGGTGGAGGTGCCGATCAGAAATTTGCCGCGCGCCTCAGGCGGATCGCATTACGGGCTGGGCCGGACCTTCCGTGTGATGTTTGACATCTTCACGATTTGGTTCCTGCTCAAGTATTTCACGCGTCCCATGCATTTTTTCGGTAAGTGGGGCTTGGTCAGCGCGTGCGGCGGCGGTGGGATTCTGAGCTGGCTGGCCATTAGCAAGATCATCACCGGCATCGACATTATTCAGGCCCATGGGCCGCTGATGTTGGTGGGCGCGCTGGCGCTGGTGACGGGTGTGATCCTGTTCTGTACCGGCTTGCTCGGCGAAGTGATGACGCGCACTTACTTTGAAAGCCAGGGTCGGCGCATCTACGCCGTGCGCGAAATCCGCACGCGGCGTGAGGAGAAAGCCGCCGGCGGCGCTGCCGGTTCTCGGGGCTGAATTTCCGCCGGTGACCGCGATCAAAGCCATAATCTTCGATTTCGGGGGTGTTATCTGTTTTCACCCCACACCCGCCCAAATTGCGGAGGCGGCGCACTTGGTGGGTGTGCCCGTCGCCGATTTCGACCGCGCCTTATGGAGCAACCGCCTGGAATACGACGCCGGGCGCAGAGAATCCGAGGACTACTGGCTGGAGGTAGCCGAACTTGCTGGTACGCGGAGTCCCCGTGCATTGAGTGCCCTGTTGAAACTGGACGTCGCGCTCTGGAGCCGCTTTGATGAGCGCGTGCTTTCCTGGGTGCGCCTGCTGCGCGAGCGCGGTTTCGCGACGGCGATTCTCTCCAATCTGCCACGTCCGCTCGGTGAGGCGCTGCGCGCGCGTCCCGGATTCCTGGAACATTTCGATCACCTCACGTTTTCCTACGAATTGGGCCTAGTCAAGCCTCAGCGCGAAATCTATGAGCACGCTCTGGGCGGGTTAGGAGTGAGCAGCGCTCAGGCGCTCTTTCTGGATGACCGTCCGCGCAATATCGAAGGCGCCATCGAAGCCGGGTTGGAGGCGCAGCTCTATTCGAGCTGGGAAGAGTTTCTTACGTGCGATCCGGCCACGCGTTACGGTTTGCCGGCTCCGGCGAGTGTCGGCTCCGAGGCAACGCCAGCCGGAGCGGACGCAGCGGCGCGCCGCCAGTAGTCCTCAAACAGGCTCCGCATCGCTTCCGCCATGCCCTCGTGGTGGAACACCAGCGAAGTCCACGCCGGCTTCGTGATCACTGGGTCCACCAGCGCCAGCAGGCCATGCCGCACGTCCATCACGGCCATTTTCATCGGTACCTTTTCGATCTGCCGGACTTCAATCCCCGCCTGGGCATAATCGTCCAGGAAGCGCTGGTGCGCCGCATCCAGAGTGCCATGCTCCACCAGCACGCGGCAGTGGACGCCGCGCCGGCACGCATCGATGACCTGGGCCGCGTCCAGCGGATCGGCGGCGTACGGAGGACGGGAGAACTCCAGGTACTCGCGTCGCGCTTCCCCCAGCAGCTTGCGAAACTGAACGGCTGCCTGCCCCGGATCGCTAATGATGCGCAAATAGTCCAGGGTACCGCGCCCACCCTGGCCCAGCGCGTAGGAGGCCATCAACTCCTCCACCATGCCGTTTGCGGTCCTGGCCTGATCGGCCAGTTCCATCTGCAGCGCTGTGCTGCGGCGCGCCAGATAGGATGGCACTGCCTGATCGGGAGGAATCGCTGAAAACAATTTCGTGCGCTCCTGTACCACCTGGGCGAAGCCTTTTTCCACCAGGCTGTCCAGTACTTCGTAGACTTTCTGCCGCGGCACGTGCGCCCGCGAGGCCAGCTCCAGCGCCTTAAATCGAGGATGGCCCACCAGCACCAAATAGGAACGCGCTTCGTACGCGTTGAGGCCTATGGCCTGCAGGCGTTGCCAGAACCTGCGAAATTCCTGTTCGGGAAGATCTTGTGACATCGGATATGCCGGCAGTATGGGCGCGCCGTTCCGCGCCGTCATTGGGTAGAGCATACCAAAAGTTGCGCGCGGGTGGTGAGCGCTGGCGAATTGCTACAATCCCGATAGGGAGCCCTGTCCTGATGAAACCTTCTTCCACCCTTCCCGATACCCTTGCCTCCTTACGCGCCCACAAGAGTTACGGAAAGGACCAGCAGCGAAACGTCAAAGACGAGCTGCGTGAGAATCTGATCTGCAAGCTGCAGCGGCGCGAAGCCCTGTTCTCAGGCATTGTCGGATTCGAGGACACCGTTGTCCCGCAGGTGATCAACGCCGTATTGTCGCGGCACAACTTCATCCTGCTCGGACTGCGCGGGCAGGCCAAGACCAAGTTGATCCGCATGCTGGTAAGCTTGCTCGACGAGCATCTCCCCTACATCGCCGGATGCGAGATCCGCGACGATCCCTTCGCGCCCATTTGTAAGCGCTGCCGCGCGCTAGTGACCGAAATGGGCGACGGGACTCCCATCGCTTGGCTCTCCCCCGAAGAACGCTACGTCGAAAAACTGGCCACGCCCGACGTAACCATCGCGGATATGATCGGCGACATCGATCCCATCAAAGCCGCGCGCACGGGACAGAACCTCGCCGACGAACTCACCGTGCACTACGGGCTCCTGCCCCGCGCCAACCGCGGCGTGTTTGCCATCAACGAGCTGCCGGACCTGGCGGGAAAAATCCAGGTCGGCTTGTTCAATATCATGCAGGAAGGCGACGTGCAGATTAAAGGTTACCCGGTGCGTCTGCCGCTGGACCTCCTGCTAGTGTTCACCGCGAACCCGGAAGACTACACCGCGCGCGGAAAAATCATCACGCCGCTCAAGGATCGCATCGGCAGCGAGATCCGCACCCATTATCCCGCCACGCTCGATCACGGCATGGCTATTACGCATCAAGAGGCCTGGCACAAACGCCCCACGCCGGTCGAGATCCGCGTGCCCGACTATATCCGCGAGACTATTGAGCAGTTGGCGTTCAGCGCACGCGACGACAAGCGCGTCGACAAGCGGAGTGGCGTCAGCCAGCGTCTGCCGATCTCCGTGCTGGAAAATGTAATCTCAAACGCCGAGCGCCGTGCGCTGATGAGCGGTGAAACGGTCGCCGTGCCGCGCGTGCTCGACATCTACGCGGCGCTCCCGTCCATCACCGGCAAGCTGGAACTGGAGTACGAAGGCGAACTCAAAGGCGGTGACGCAGTGGCTCGCGAACTGATCCGGCTGTCCGTCGGCAAGGTCTACACGCGGGTCTTCGAAGGGGAGAGCTTCGCCTCGGTAGTGCAGTGGTTCGATTTGGGAGGCGCGCTCAAGCTGGACGAAACCGCTACATCGCGCCAGATGGTCAAAGACCTGGCGCACATTCAAGGCCTGCTGGAAAAGACCAAAATGCTGGGCCTTGGCGCGAGCGAACCAGACGCGGTACGCGCGGCTGCTGCCGAGTTCATCCTGGAGGGGCTCTACGCCCACCGCCGCATCAGCCGTAACGAAGAGGTTGGTTTCACCGCCGAAGTGCGCCGCCGCGAATCCGGCCCCGACGATCCCAAGAAAGCCGCCAAGAGGAATTACCAGTGAAATCCGTCCTCTACGGACGCTACACCGGCGACGACTTCGGCCTAAGTGCCGAAGATCTGCTGCGCGCTCTCGCCGATTTTTTCCTGCAAAGCGGATTCGACAATCCCTACATGCAGTTCAGCGAGTTCAACCAGAACACGCTCGAAGACTTGAAGCGCGCCATCGAAGAAGCCCTGGCCCGCGGCGACTTCCTGGATCAGGAACGCGCCGAGCAAATCCGCCAGAGCCTGGAAAGCATGAGCCAGGAGGAACTCGACCAGCTGCTCAGTCGCCTGGTGCAGAAATTGGTCGACGAAGGCTACATCACCACGCAACCCCAAAGCGGCGGGCGAGGCGACCAGGGCCGCGTCGACGTGAAGATCACCGATAAGAGCGTCGACTTCCTGGGATTCAAAACCCTCAAGGATCTGCTGGGATCGCTGGGACACTCCAGTTTCGGCGCGCACGACACGCGCGATCTCGCCACTGGAGTCGAATCCAGCGGCGCCGCCAAGAAGTACGAATTCGGCGACACGCTGAATCTCGACGTCGGCCAGACCTTGTTCTCCGCCATGCAGCGCGAAGGCCTGAAGTTGCCGTTGAACCTGGAATACGAAGACCTCCACGTCCACCAGAGCGAGTACCAAAGCTCCTGCGCCACCGTGCTGATGCTCGACTGCAGCCACAGCATGATCCTGTACGGCGAGGACCGCTTCACGCCCGCCAAGAAGGTCGCGCTTGCGTTGGCGCATCTGATCCGCACGCAGTACCCCGGCGACAGCCTACGCTGCGTCCTGTTCCACGACACTGCGGAGGAGTTGCGGATCGAAGAACTCGCCCGTGTGCAAGTCGGCCCCTACTACACCAACACGCGCGACGGCCTGATTCTGGCTCAGCGCCTGCTGATGCAGGAGCGCAAGGACATGAAGCAGATCGTGATGATCACCGACGGTAAGCCCAGCGCCCTCACACTTGAAGACGGTCGCATCTACCGCAACGCCTTCGGCCTCGACCCCCTGGTGATCTCCCGGACGCTTGAAGAGGTGAACCGCTGCAAGCGCCAGGGTATCCTGATCAATACCTTCATGCTGGCCAGCGATTACGGCCTGGTGCAGTTCATCCAAAAAGTGACCCAGCTCTGCCGCGGCAAGGCGTATTTCACCACGCCCTACACGCTCGGCCAGTATCTGCTGATGGATTACATGAACCGCAAGACGCGGACCATCCACTAACCTCCCAAAATCCGCAAATTGGCTTGCGAGGCTCCCGCCACCGCGCGCCACGGGATCGTGCGGTCGAAGGTCACCAGTTGCCCACGATGCGTCACCGCCAGAGCAAGTAGATAAATGTCGGTGATCTGGCGTGGCCCGATCACCTTCGATAAGCCGCAGCGAGCTTCGTCCAGTAGCGAAATATCGTCCGGCCAAAACTCGTGATCGGATAGCCGGCATCGTTCGCGGAGTAGCGAGGCCGCCTCCCCACAAGATAGGACACGGCCGGCATACCCTGGCTGGCTCAAGATGCGGATGCAGCCGTTGACCGTGATCGGGCAAGTCGCCCAGGTGTGCCCTTTTCGCGAGGTAAACCACTCATGTGCGGCGTGGAAGTGAACATGCGCTGGATCGATCAACGCGATCAATACGTTGACGTCCAACAACGAAGCGCTCATTCATCGTCCCGCAACTGGTTGACCATCTCCATGGTGATCGGTTTGGAGCCGGGCGGACGATCGAGCAGTCTAAAGCCATTCCGCATCCGAGGCGCCTTTTTGGGAGCTAAAGCCTGGCGCATCAAATCCGATACCACCTTGCCCGTGCTCACGCGCTTTTGCGCCGCCAGCGACTTGGCGACTCCGAGCACGTCTTCGTCAAGATCCAGAGTAGTCCGCATATCGCCATCATAGCACATCAAGCATCGGATGAGTGATGTCTGATGCGTGATGTGCCGTTGCCCATTCTGACCCGCTCCCCACCGCCATTCTCGCGGCGTACCATGAACCTAGAGCATGTCTCCCATCACTCTCCAGGTTCCCGACGATCTTGCCGAGCGCCTTCGCGGCCACGAGCCGCAGCTCGCCCAAATCCTCGAATTGGGTCTGCGTGAGTTCGGCGCCGGACCGGGCTTCGCCGGAGCCGCCGCCTTCCTCGAATTGCTCGCTACCCTGCCCACCCCCAGCGAGATCCTCGACCTCCGCCCTTCGCCCGAGTTCCAGCAGCGCATCGGCGAACTCCTCGAAAAGAGCCGTGCCGGTTCTCTCACCTCCGCCGAAGAGGCCGAGTGGGACCGCTACGAATACCTGGAGCACCTCATCCGCATCGCCAAAGCCAGCGCCCAATCGAAACTGCGCGTGTCATCGGGAAATGCGTGAGCGGCACTTTCTGGTGAGCGGCAAGTGACCCGGCATGCCTGAGATTTCCGCCCGCCTCCGCGAAGAGGTCGCCGATCGCGCTGGACACCGCTGCGAATACTGCCTGATCTCAGAGCAGCAAGCCTTCGCGCGGCATCAGGTGGACCACGTGATTGCCGTCAAGCACGGGGGCGCCACCACGCTAAACAATCTTGCGCTGTCCTGTACGCTTTGCAACCGCCGCAAGGGCAGCGATCTTTCCTCGCTCGATCCCGATACCGGACAACTCGCGCCTTTGTTCCACCCCCGCCTCGACAGATGGCGCGACCATTTCGAGCTGCGCCGCGGCGAGTTCATCGGTCTCTCCGTTTCCGCCCGTGTTACCATCCGACTCCTCCGCCTCAACCGCCCCGATCGCGTCAAAGAGCGCGAAGCCCTGGTGAACTCCGGCTGGCTCTGGACCCGCGACTAGTGACTTGTGGAGCGCGCACTCGTGCGTGCCACGTCGGCACTCGTGCCGACGCTAGGCGGGCCGTTCGTTCATCGCACGGGCCAAGCCGCGCGCACACTGGATCGTTTTATACTGTTGACAGACAGCGACTCTTATTGCCGGAGCCATCCCTGTGAGCGAATCGCGATACACCGTTTCTATCCTGAAGTCCGAAGAGGGCTTTAGTGTTTCGGTGCCCGGCCTGCCAGGCTGCGCCTCGCAGGGAAAAACCGAGCAGGAAGCTCTGGAAAACATTCAGGACGCCATCAAGGAATACCTTGAGGTTGCTGAAGAGCTCGCTACGGGTGAGCGCCGCGAAGTCACCGTCGTGCGATAACGTTGTGCACTAGACTCGATGGGAATCGCCGGCGTCCCCCACTTGCGGGCCGTCCGCGCTGGAGCGAGCGGGATTCCGGATTGCTCGCCAAGGCAAACACATTGTGATGACGGATGGCCAACGCGTCGTTACCGTCCCGCGGCACAATCCGGTCAACGCGAATACCATGGCGGTGATCGTCCGGGGCGCTGGATTGACTCCCGAGGCCTTCCGCAAATTGCTTTGAGAGATTGCAATCCCGTTGGGCGCTACGAGCCTTGACATTGATGACGATATTCTCGAAGCCATCAAAGTACCCACGTTCCTACTGTCGCATTCCGTGATCCGTTCCACAGTTTTTTATTAGCCGCTAAATCTAATAGTTACGCACATCCGGAGGTGGAAACTCTGTGGATAAACCAGTTCCCTGCTTGAACTGTGAACATTTTCGTGATTCCCTGTTTTTAGCTCCTGTTCTTGAGTCCTTAAGAATGGAGGGCCTGCGAAGAGACTACTTCGCGTCCATCTGCTCTTGCTGGCGGCTGCCGCAACGATAGTCCTGGCCATCGAACTTTTCAAATTCATCCGATTCGTCGTCGAGCACTAATCGTCGTCTTGATCAAGGCCCTCAGAGAAGCTCGCGGCTGGCGTTGACCGCGCTCGTCACGCCGCCTTCGCCGGCGTCACGCACTGCATCCCCGGCAGCATCTCCGCCAGCACTTCCTCCACCCGATCCGCGAAGATAAACTCCAAATCCTTCCGCACTTCCTCCGGCAAATCCCGCAGATCTTTCTGATTCCCCCGAGGCAGGATCACCCGCTTCAGGCCTAGCCTTCGAGCGGCCAGCACTTTCTCCTTCACCCCGCCAATCGGGAGCACCAGACCAGTCAGCGTGACCTCGCCTGTCATCGCCGTATCGCTCCGCGCCGGCACGCCCGAGTACAGTGACGCCAGCGCCGTAGTCATCGTCACGCCCGCCGATGGCCCGTCTTTCGGGATCGCCCCCGCCGGCACGTGGATATGCAGGCCCGCGTTCAGGAACTGATCGGTCTGCAATCCGAACTCGCGCGCGTGGCTCCACAGGTAGCTCCGTGCGGTCTTGGCCGACTCCTGCATTACCTCGCCCAGTTGTCCGGTGATCGTCAACTCCTTGCCGCTGGGCAGAAGCGCCGCTTCGATGTACAGCACGTCTCCGCCCGTCTCGGTCCAAGCCAGTCCCGTGGCCACGCCCGGAGGCATGTCCTTGCGCCCCTGCTCGGGCAGAATCGCTTCCGGCCCAAGCAACTCCGGCACCTCGGTGGCATCCACGATGTACGGCTCGGTGCGCCCCTCGGCGAATTTCACCGCGACCTTGCGGATCACACGCCCCAGCACCTGTTCCAAGCGCCGCACGCCGGCTTCTCGCGTGTAGGAGCGGATCATTTTCTGCAGCGCTTCCTCGCCGATCACGCACTGCTCCGCCGTCAACCCGGTGTGCTTCAATTGCCGCGGCAGCAGATACCGCTTCGCGATCTGCGTCTTCTCTTCCTCGCTGTATCCGGAGAGCTGCAGGATCTCCATGCGGTCCAGCAACGGCGCCGGAATCGTGTCCAGCGTATTCGCCGTGGTGATGAATAACACCTTCGACAAGTCGAACGGCAAGTCGAGATAGTTGTCGCGGAACGTTTTGTTCTGTTCCGGATCCAGCACCTCCAGCAATGCCGATGCCGGATCGCCGCGGAAGTCGCGCCCGAGTTTATCTACCTCATCCAGCATTAGGACTGGATTCGCAAATCCTGCGCGCCGCATGGCTTGGATCACGCGTCCCGGCAAGGCGCCTATATAGGTCCGCCGGTGCCCGCGCAGTTCGGCCTCATCGTGCATGCCGCCCAGGCTCATCCGCTCGAACTTCCGCCCCAGCGACCGCGCAATGGATTGCCCCAGCGAAGTCTTGCCCACGCCGGGTGCTCCTACGAAGCACAGAATCGGAGCCTTCGCTTCCGGATTGAGCTTCAGCACTGCCAGTTGCTCGATGATCCGCTCTTTCACTTTGACGATGCCGAAGTGATCCTCGTCCAGAATCTCGCGAGCCCGCTTCAAGTCCAACGAATCCTCGCTCCGTTTGTTCCACGGCAGCTCGATCACGTATTCCAGCCAAGTGCGAATCACGCCGTACTCGGGACTCGCCGAATTGACTTTCTCCAGCCGCCCCAGTTCGCGGTCGGCTTCCTTGCGGATGTCCTCGGGAAGGTCGGCCTTGGCCAGCTTCTCCCGCAGATTCTCGGTCTCAGCCTGGTCCGAATTCTTCTCGCCCAACTCCTGCTCGATGGCGCGCTTCTGCTGCCGCAGCAGGTATTCGCGCTGGTCCTTGGACATCTCCGTCCGCGCTTCTTCCGTGATTTTGTTGCGCAGCTCGGCGACGTTCACCTCATGCGACAGCCACCCCATCACCAGCCGCAGCCCATCCAGCCGCGACGTGGTTTCCAGCAGCGCCTGTTCCCGCGTGCCGTCCACGTTCATCAGCGACGCCACCATGAACGCCAGTTGCAGCGGATCGGACTGCTGCGCCGCGAACATCCGCGCCACATCCTGTTCCGGCTGGCCCTGCACCAGGCTCACGAACTTCGAAGCCATCTCGGTCACCGACAGCGTCAGCGCTTCAATCTCGTGGCTCGCATCGTCGGGCAGGGGCAAGGAACGAATCTTGGCCTTCAGATGACCGTTCTCCTCCACCTTCACCAGCACCACGCGTTCCACGCCCAGCACCATAATCTCGATGTGGTCGGGACGCGGCCGTTGCGTGCGCCGGATCACAGCACGCGTGCCGACGGTGTACAGGTCCGCTCCCTTGGGCACTTCCACCGCGGGATTGGGCTGGCCCACCACCACTAGTTCCTTGTCCTCGGAGCCCAGCGCCGCCTCTACCGCCGCCACCGACGTGGGCCGCCCCACCGAGAGCGGCATCAACAACCCCGGAAACAGCACCGAATTCTTCAGCGCCAGCACCGGAAGCGTTCGAAGTTCGTCTGCCATATGCGTTCCTCTTTCTCTTTGCCTCTCTACTTAAGACGCTTTAGCCGCCGCCAACGATTCAGTTACAAACGTCAGCCCATCCTTTCCTGCATCTACTCTCACTTTGGAACCATCCCGAATCTCCCCCGCCACGATCTTCCGAGCCAATGGCGTCTCCACTTCCTTCTGAATCGCCCGCTTCAACGGACGCGCTCCAAAGGCCGGATCGTACCCCACCCGGATCAGCCGCTCTCGCGCCGCATCCGTCAATTCGATTTCGATCCGCCGTTCAGCCAGCCGCGCCTTCAGGCCTTCGAGTTGGATACCGACAATCTTCTTCAGATGTTCCTCGTTCAATCGGTGGAAAGTGATGATCTCATCCACGCGGTTCAAAAACTCCGGCCGGAACAGCAGCGTCAGCTCATCTTTCTGCGCGTTCGACGTCATGATCACGATGGTGTTCTTGAAATCCACCGTCCGGCCTTGCCCATCCGTCAGGCGCCCGTCGTCGAGCACCTGGAGTAGCACATGGAACACATCCGAGTGGGCTTTTTCGATCTCATCGAGCAACACCACCGAGTACGGCCGGCGCCGCACGGCCTCGGTCAACTGCCCGCCTTCGTCAAACCCGATGTATCCCGGAGGCGCGCCCACCAGCCGCGACACGGTGTGTTTCTCCTGGTACTCGGACATGTCGATGCGGATCATGGCCCGGTCATCGTCGAACAGGAATTGCGCCAGCGCCCGCGCCAGCTCGGTCTTGCCTACTCCGGTCGGCCCCAGGAACAGGAAACTGCCTACCGGACGCTTGGGATCTTTCAACCCGCCACGCGCTCGCATCACCGCATCGGCCACCGCGTCCACGGCCTCGTCTTGGCCCACCACGCGCTTGTGCAATTCATCCGAAAGATGCAGCAACTTCTGCATCTCGCCTTCCAGCAGCTTTGATAGCGGGATGCCGGTCCAGCGGCTCACCACCTGCGCGATATCTTCCTCGTCCACTTCCTCTTTAAGGAGTGTGGGCGCCTGCGCCGCCTGCTCCAGTTGCTTTTCCAAACCGGTCAGTTTGCCGTACTTCAGTTCCGCTGCTTTGTTCAGATCGTAAGCCCGTTCGGCCTGTTCGATCTCGGCCTTCACTTGCTCGATCGCCGAGCGCAAATCGCGTTGCTTCTTAATGATCTGCTGATCGGCCTGCCACTGCGCCTTGAGCGTCGTGGTTTCGGTCTTGAGCTCCGCCAGTTCTTTATCGATCTTCTTCAGCCGTTCGCGTGAAGCCGCGTCTTTTTCCTTCTTCAGGGCCTCGCGCTCGATTTCGAGCTGCATCTGCCGCCGCAACCTTTCGTCCAATTCCGCCGGCATCGAGTCGATCTCCGTGCGCAGCTTGGCCGCCGCTTCGTCCATGAGATCGATGGCCTTGTCCGGCAGGAACCGGTCGGAAATATATCGCGAGCTCAACACGGCAGCCGCGACTAGGCTCGAGTCCTTGATCCTGACGCCGTGGTGCACTTCGTAGCGCTCCCGCAGCCCGCGCAGAATCGAGATCGTGTCCTCAACCGAAGGTTGATCCACCAGCACCGTCTGGAAGCGCCGCTCCAGCGCGGCATCTTTTTCAATGTGTTTGCGATACTCATCCAGCGTGGTCGCGCCAATGCAATGTAACTCGCCGCGCGCGAGCATCGGCTTCAGCAAGTTGCCCGCGTCCATCGCCCCCTCGGCCTTGCCCGCGCCGACCACTGTATGCAATTCGTCGATGAACAGAATGATCTTCCCCTCGGCCGACTGCACTTCCTTGAGCACGGCCTTCAACCGTTCCTCGAACTCCCCCCGGAACTTAGCCCCCGCGATCAGCGCGCCCATATCCAACGACACCACCCGCTTATCCTTCAAGCCTTCGGGCACGTCTCCGCGGACAATCCTTTGCGCCAGACCTTCCACGATGGCCGTCTTGCCGACCCCCGGCTCGCCGATCAGCACGGGATTGTTCTTCGTCCGCCGCGACAGCACTTGGATCACGCGCCGAATCTCCTCATCCCGCCCGATTACCGGATCCAGCTTGTTCTGCGCCGCCAGCTGGGTCAGATCGCGCCCATATTTCTCAAGCGACTCATAAGTCGCCTCGGGATTCTGCGTAGTTACGCGCTGCGATCCCCGCACCTCCTGCAATGTGCGCATCAATCGCTCGCGAGTCAGCCCCAGGTCTTTGAACACTTTCTCGGCCGTCGCGGCCAAGAGAACGTGCTCCACCGAAATATAATCGTCTTTGAGGCGCTTAGCCTCGCTCTCGGCATCGCTCAGCAACTTCTGCAGACGGGAGGTGATGTAAACCTGCTCCAGAGCCTGCGGTCCGCCGGACACTTTCGGCAGTTTGTCCAATTCCTGCGCCAGCCGCCGGTGCACGTCTTCCAGCCGCACGCCCGTCTTCACCAGGACCGATTGCGCAAGGCCACTTTCTTGCTCTAGCAAAGCTGTGAGCAAGTGCTCGACATCGACCTGTTGCTGGCCCCGCCCGCTCGCCAGAGCTTGGGCCGCCCGAACGCCGTCTTGGAGTTTTTCAGTGAATCGATTGAAGTCCATAAGCGGCTCCTTCCCTCTTATCGGAAGTGTAGCATATTAGTCCAAATATATGCAATAATCTTAGTGTGATGCTGTCAAGTATGAGATGCTCGTGAAAGGCGAACCGATGCAACAACCTACGGAAACCCAGGTGGATCAGCTCCCTCGGCTGATCATGCCCCTCCCGGGCCCCAAAGCTAAGGCCATAATCCAACGGGATCAACAAGTTATGTCGCCTTCCTACACCCGCTCGTACCCGCTGGTCGCGGACCACGCGATGGGTGCCATCGTTGAAGACCCCGACGGCAACCGTTTCTTGGACTTCGCCGCTGGCATCGCTGTTGTCGCGACCGGCCATTGCCATCCGAAAGTTGTTGCCGCGATTCAAGCGCAGGCCGAAAAGCTCATCCACATGTCCGGGACTGACTTCTACTATGAAAACATGGTCGCGCTGGCCGAGAAGCTGGCGAGCCTCGCTTTGAAAGGCGGCCCGGACGGCGGGCCTCGCCGGGTTTATTTTGGCAACTCCGGAACCGAAGCCATCGAAGCCGCCATCAAGATGGCGCGCTACCACACCGGACGCGGACAGTTCGTGGCGTTCCTCGGTGCCTTCCATGGCCGCACTCTAGGATCGCTTGCGCTCACGGCGAGTAAGAGCTTGCAAAAGAAGGGATTTTTCCCGCTGATGCCAGGCGTCCATCACACGCCGTACGCGTATTGTTATCGGTGCGCTTATGGGAAACAGCCGGAGACCTGTGCGGTCGAATGCGTCCAGGCCATTGAACAGGAGCTCTTCCGGACGGCGGTACCGGCGTCCGAAGTCGCGGCGTTTTTCGTCGAGCCGGTTCAGGGCGAAGGCGGTTACGTCGTCCCGCCGCGTAAGTTTTTCGACGCGCTTCAGGAGCTGGCCCGAAAGCACGGCATCCTTATAATTGCCGACGAGGTTCAATGCGGGATGGGCCGGACGGGGAAGATGTTCGCCTCGGAGCACTTTGGTCTGGAGCCGGATGCCATCGCGCTGGCCAAGGGGATCGCGAGTGGGTTACCCTTGGGCGCGGTGGTCTCCCGAGCCGACCTGATGCAGTGGCCCCCGGGTGCGCACGCCAGCACTTTTGGCGGGAACCCGGTCGCGGTGGCTGCTGCGCTTACCACCATCGAATTGCTGGAGCAGGAATTGATCGACAACGCCGGGCACGTTGGCAAGTATTTATTGAACCGCCTTCGCGACCTGCCCAAGCGCTCGCCGTTTGTGGGCGACGTGCGCGGATTGGGTCTGATGATCGGTATCGAACTGGTGCGCGACCAAGCCACCAAGGAACGGGCGGGGGATCTCCGCGACCGCCTGGTCCAGATGTGTTTCGAGCGCGGATTACTGGTTTTGGGCGCGGGCCCCAATTCCATCCGCCTCTGCCCGCCGCTGGTGATCAGCAAGGATCAGGCGGATTTCGCGGCGACTACCATTGAAGAGTGCCTGGCTACGCGGGGTTTGGGTAGTGGGCGAGATTGACGACAAAGGGAGAGAAGAAGGCCAGGCCCGCGCCCGCTCCACGGCTGTCTGGGATGCACGTTACTGCACCAAAGAATATTGGGACTATGAGATGGCGAGAATCCCGCAAGACGCCATCGGCGCCGATTTGACGAAACACGCGGTCCATGGCTCTTATGCCCCCAAGTTCTGGTATCGGGATGAGCCGTTTACCTGCAAGGACTGTGGCAGCATGGAGGTCTGGACTGCGCAGGCGCAGCGATGGTGGTTCGAAATAGCGAAAGGGCAGATCAATTCCCGGGCTATCCGATGCCGTACTTGTCGCCAGACCTGGCGGGATAAGAGCGGTAAGTTGAGCCACGCCACACGACAGACGAAGAATCAGGGTTAGAAATAGACCAAGCCCGACTCACGCGCTTGCAGGGTGCGTGGTCTTTCCATAGAATCGAGTCGTGGATCATTTGAGGTGGCTCATTTGAGAATGACGTGCCAGCGGCTTCTAATCGCGGGGCTTTTCTTTCCCATCGGCGCGCCCGCCCAGTGGCTAAACTATACGGACCCGGGCGTACCACGTCTGAAAGACGGAAAACCGAACCTCTCCGCTCCCGCGCCCCGCAGCCCGGACGGCAAGCCGGATCTGACGGGCGTCTGGGCGCATGAGCGCAGTACGCCCGCGGAATTCAAACAAATCTTGGGCTCCGCGTACGAGACCGAGTCGAGAGCCGCACTAATTGGCATGGAGCTCGAAACGGTGCACAAGTACGGGCTCAACATCCTGCTCGATTTCAAGCCCGGGGAGTCCCCGCTGCGGCCCGAAGCCGAAGCGGTGATGAAGCAGCGCACCGCCGAGCGGCGGGTTGACAATGTTTGCCATGGCGAGTACGGCTGGCCTGTGGCAGGGCTGCTTGCCGAACCATTCAAGATCGTTCAGGCGGCGAAAGAGACCATGATTCTGTATGAAGTCGACAATCTCCACCGTCAGGTCTTCACGGATGGGCGCAAATTTCCAGACACCTTCGAGTTCCCTGCATATCTCGGATATTCCGTCGGCCGCTGGGACGGCGACGCGTTCGTCGTCGAGACCCGCGGATTCAACGACCGGACGCCGATTGACGCCCTGGGACATCCCCGCAGTGAAGCGATGCACGTGACGGAGCGTTTTCGCCGCCGCGATTTTGGGCACCTGGATACCGAGTTGACCTTCGATGATCCTCAGATGTACACCCAGAAGTTCACGGTAAAGATTGCCTATGAACTGGTTCCGGACAACGATATCTTCGAGATGTTCTGCGGGCAGAACGAGAAGGATCGCAGTCACATGGTGAAGTAATCGGGTACGGCCGTAGTCCGGCTGTGCGGCGGTTGGGGCTGCTTGCCCTTCTTGCATTGCCCCGGCCGAGGCATTACGATACGAAACATGCTCGCTCGAAGCACCATGGTCGGAATCCTATTCACCGGTACCCTCGTGTGCGCCCATGCGCAGTGGCTGAATCATCACGACCCGCGAACGCCGCGTACCAAGGATGGCAAGCCGAACCTGACGGCGCCCGCGCCGCGTCTGAATGGCCACCCCGATCTGTCCGGATTATGGCAGGCCGAACGCACGCCGGAGAGCGAGTATGCCAGCGTGCTGGGCAAGAACTTTCCTGACATTCAGAGCGATCTTCAAGACATTAATAAGAACGTCCTGAACGTCTTCTGGGGACTGAAGCCCGAAGAGGAGCCCCTGGGGCCGGAGGGAGCCGCCGCCTACAAGCGCCACCAGGAAAACCCGCTCACCTATCCCCATACGCAATGTCTTCCGGACGGCGTCCCCGCGGACATGTTCGTAATGACCTTCAAGATGATCCAGGCGCCCCAGGAGATTCTGCTGTTGACGGAACTCGCCTCGCCTACCCGCCAGATTTATACCGACGGCCGCCGCTTGCCCAAAGACCCCGAGCCTTCCTGGATGGGATACTCGGTCGGCAAATGGGAGGGCGATACGTTGGTGGTCGAAACCAGCGGGCTGAATGATCGAGGTTGGCTCGACGGATTCGGCCACCCTCGCAGCGAGCAGATGCATGTAACCGAGCGCTATCACCGCCGCGATTTCGGACATCTGGACCTGGAGTTCACCTTCGACGATCCGAAATACTACACTCGGCCGTTCACGTTGAAGGCAGCGGTCCGGCTGATCCCGGACAGCGATCTGATCGAGTACGTCTGCCCGGAGAACGAAAAAGATCGGACTCACCTCGGGAAGTAACGACGGGGAAATAACATGCGCATTCTGATTTTGCTGGCGGGCTTGGCGGTTTGCACTCAGGCCCAATGGCTGAACTATCCCGACCCGCGTACGCCGCGCACCAAGGACGGCAAACCAAATCTGACCGCGCCCGCTCCACGCCTCAATGGCAAACCGGACCTTTCGGGCCTCTGGGAAGCCGACGCGACTCCGCGAAGCGAACTCGACCGCGGCCTGCCGCCTGGCTTTTTCGATTTACAAATCGATGTGCCCAACATTTCTAAGTACGTGATGAACCTCTTGTGGGATTTCAAACCTCAGGACGACCCCTCGCGACCCGAGACCTTGGCCCTTCTTAAACAGCGCGGCGAGTCCTCCAGCAAGGAACTGCCGGGTTCGCGCTGTCTTCCGAACACCATTCCGATAACCCCTCTGATCCTGCCCTTCAAAATTGTCCAGACCCCGCAGCAGATGGTGATGCTGTTCGAGCACTACGATCCTCCGCGCCAAATCTACACGGACGGTCGAGCGCTGCCCAAAGATCTGGAGCCCTCTTGGATGGGATATGCGGCGGGCAAGTGGCAGGGCGACACGCTGGCCGTCGAGTCCGCGGGCTTCAACGGCAAGACCTGGCTCGACGCCGCTGGACACCCGCGCAGCGAATCGGCGCGCGTGACCGAGCGCTATCATCGCCGCGACTTCGGACACATGGACATGAATCTGACCGTCAACGATCCGAAGTACTACATGCGTCCGTTCACAGTGAAACTCCTGTTCCACTTGATTCCCGATAGCGACGTGCTGGAGGCGGTGTGTGCGGAAAACGAGAAAGACCGGATCCACTTGCGATAAGAGTTGTGGGACAGACCTCCAGGTCTGCGCGGGCTTCCAAGTCCCGCCCATTGCGGAGTCTGAAGACTCCGCGCTGGTCGTGGACACCCGCCCCACAGCCTATCGAAATCAACGCGACACCTTAACTAGCGTGCGCACGACGGGCGCCGTCACTGAACCGTCTAACGCCAACCCGCAACCGCCCGCGCTACAATCATCCATTGCCAGACAGAATCCTCGACGTCGGCTGCGGCATCAACAAGCGCCCGGGCTCAATCGGCATCGACCGCAACCCCGCCTCCCGCGCCGACGTCCTGGCCGATCTCGACCGGTTTCCTTACCCCTTCAAAGACTCTTCGTTCGACGCGCTGCAGGCGGTTCACGTGATCGAGCATGTCTCCGACGTGATCCGCACTATGGAGGAGTTCCACCGGCTGGTGCGCCCCGGCGGCGAGGTCTTCCTGGTTACTCCCCACTACACCGACTTCAGTTCTTTCTGCGATCCCACCCACCGGTGGCATCTGAATAGCTTCTCGCTGCGCTACTTTGGCGAGGATAACGCCGGCTATGGCTATTATTCCTCCGTCAGATTTCGCGAGATTTCCACTCGAGTGAAGCTACTAGCGTTGTGGAGATGGCTCGGATTCGAATTGCTGGTGAACGCGTTCCCGCGCTTTCGCCGCTTTTGGGAATACTATCTGTGCTACGTCGTGCGAGGAAAAGTGATCGAATGGCGCTTGGGTGTGATTAAGTCCGCGGGTTTTTGATGTTGAAAACAGCTCTAGATTGGCTCCGGCACAACCGCCGCAGGAGAATCATGAGCGCCGATCTGGCGCTGGGACGCCGCGGCGAGGATCTGGCCCATCGGTTTCTACGGCGCCAGGGATTCACAATCGTGGCTCGCAACTATCGCCTGCCTTCAGACGATGCCGAAGCCGACCTGATCGCCTACGAGGGCGAGGACCTGGTGGTGGTCGAGGTCAAAACTCGCGAGTCGGCGGAGCACGGACCTCCGGACCGGGCTGTGGGACCGGAAAAGCAGCGCCATCTGCTGCGCGTAGCACGCGAGTACACGCGCAGCAACGATATCTCGTGGGAGTGCGTGCGATTTGACGTGGTGACCGTGGTGATGGGGTCGCGGCCTGAGATCACGCTGTTCCGGCGGGCGTTTGGGTGGCGCCGACTTTAGGTAGTTTCGCGCTAAAAGCCGGGAAGCTTTGCGATTAGCTTGCCCACGTCGAATTGCGTGCCGATGAAGAATCTCAGGTCGTCCTTCGCGGCTTGCAATGTGCGTTGTCCCATTAAATTCTGTCCGATATTCGCGCTGAAACCAAGCGACAACGGGGTCATTGGCACTTTCATTAATCCCTCTATGGCGACTCGCCAGCGGCGAGTGAAATAGGGGACATTGTGATCACTGCTATCACCGGGAGCTAGCGTGGCCAAGTTGCTGAAGCGTCCGAATACCACCTCGATGTAATTCTGGAGCTCCGGAGCCAAGTTTCTATCGGACGAATGCGAAAACTGCCCGATACGTCCGCCAAAACCGTAGAAATTGTAAAACTGTGCCGGATTCACGGGCTGCGTCGTAGTGGTGGCTGTGCCGCTGGCAACGGAGGTCGTCGAGGAACTCGTGGGGGTAATGAAACCTACCTTCGCCAAGGGAGCAATGGTCAAGGAGTTGGGTGCGTTCCGCCAAGTCCATCTTGATACGATGATCGGCAGGTAAGCGCCGGCGGCCAGCTCGGCCGACTTGGTCGAATTCAAGAACGTGGAAACGTTATCCGACCCTGCACCACACGCCCCAGCCGCACCCCCGGCGGCTCCGCCCCCCGCGGCTCCCCCACCTCCCGCTGCTCCCCCGCCTCCGGCAGCTCCTCCCCCTCCGGCAGCTCCTCCGCCTCCGGCAGCCGGTGGAGTTGCCGCCGGCGTCGTCGATTGGCACGTATTGACGGGCACACTGGTCAAACGGGTCTGAAAATAGGTGTTGAACATCACGCGGTCCCGCTTCTTATCGCCCCACCAGTTATTCATGCCCTGAAGTCCGGCCCACTTCCAGTTCTTTTCGATATTGAAACCCAAAAAAAGCGTGCTTTGAGTAGAGCTTCCCGATCCAGTGGACGCCTGGAAGCCGGTGTTGTAAGAGAGCACGGTTCCCGCTGCGAAATCCGCGCGCACCCGTCCCCAGTCCGCCAATCCGGGAACGACATAATTCATCATCCCGTTCACTTGAACCGAATTTCCGTTCTTAAAAAACTGAAGAGGTTCGCCCGCGTAAAGGGGATCGGAAAGCGTCGCTGTAAAAGCCCCGGTAGTCCCATCAGCGGCGCCCCCGGTCAGCCCCAAAAAGCTGCCTGTGTTGCCATCTTTAATCGAAACAGTTCCACCAGCAGGAGTTATTACCCCGCTAATCGTCTTGCCCCCTTCGACCACCCTGCCTGTCGTGGTTATTTGCGCCCAGACCTGGGGTACAGCGAAAAAGATCAAAACTGACGAGACGCGCCAGTGCATACCTCTCTCCTTTCAAGCCGCTTGCCGCGGCCTGCCCTTTTGCAAACACCGCGGTTCGCGTCTTGTGATTAACCATTACTCAACAATGCCTCAGCTTCTTCCGTCTTTGCCGCCGTATCATCCGGTCCCCTGCCATTCCTTCCTGTGCACCCTTACCACTTGCCTCTTGGCAATTCCAACTGGGTCTCGCAAAAATACCGAAACCGGCTGCCGTATGTGTCGCCGGAAACGCGGTAAGCCTCCCGCACAAAGTCAGCTTTCGTCCAGCGCTTAAACAAGACTTGCCAACCCTGATTGTCCGGGTGCTCCCACTTGGTCTCCAGATTCAGGTCCAGGTAAACGTTCTCCATTAGCTGGAGGATGCTCTGAGCCAGGTATAAGCCACCGCGGCTACCGGTGGACGCTCCCGGAAACAGGTGCGAATCGAGTGGAATCGCATCCGGGTCCTTCCGGATCTCATGCCACAGGCGGCTGAGCTGCTCGGCGTGGTGCGAGAATCGCCCAGTGAACGGACTGGGCGGCTCCCAGAGATCCTTCGTCTCCGCCATTACAGCTTTGATAGTATTCGGGTCCATACAATCCAGTCCGAACCGTTCTGAAAATGCCCGGGTGACGATGTGTTCGCCCAGAGCGCGATAGCTCTCCACTTGTGACTCGTCAAAAAACTGGTCCCCGGTGGATTCGTGAGGGAAATCGAAATGCTGCGCCTTGTATTGCAAGATGTCGGAGTCCTCGTCGCCGGTTAGCGAGGATTTGAGGTACACGAGATAACCGTCCTTGTTCCTGTCGAGTGGATCGTAAATGATGCGGCCCACGGCGCAATGAGCTTGGGACAATCCCTTCTCATCTCGCTGGCGGATCTGCGAGGTGTCGATCTCGATCTCCACGCCGAAATCGATGCGGCATTTCCGGACCAGCCCGCCCAGGGCTTCCATGACCATGCCTTCGTCCTGCTCGGCGTCGCCGACGATGATATAGCGGCAGCGCCGCCGGATCAGTTCATACACCGCCAGGTTCTCGAAGTGGCCGCCGTCGGAGAGGTAGAGGTAGTTGTCGGTCACGTCGGCGGTGGCGAAGAGCTCTTTGAGGAGGTAGTACAGCCCCCAGCGCGGGCTTTGTTTACCCATTTTTGCTATGCGAAGTATACGAGGGCTTCCTATCCATAGGCCCAGCCGCACGTTAAAGAAAGTCATCAGGAAGGCCACGGGGGCGGAAGTGTGATAGCCCATGTTGGGGCTGGCCGCCGCGCCGGAGGCAGCCACGCAGGCTCCCAAGGGAATGCCGTGGCCGGATTTCCCCATCTTCTCCGTGGCCACCGTGCCGGTTTCTTTGGACCCGCTTTGGTACGGAGTAAAGAAGAATGCGGTGGCGCGCCGCTCCTGGAGCGCCGCGTTGCCCTCACCAGTGAGATTCAAGGCCGTGTTGACGATGGGGATGGGTGTCGCTTCTGGCAAATCGGCGAGGGCGAAATCGTCGTGAGAATCGAAGCCTGTAAATGGGTTCGGACGGCGCAGGCCTTTGGCCGCCCGTGCCGCGCCCATGAAACAGCGCACCAGCCGGTTGCGATAAAACGGATTCATCGAAGCTTCGTTGATATCCAACCGCCAGGCGAGTAAACCCAAGACAGCCAGACAGACGCCCATGACCGCCCACAGAGTCTGCCAAGCTAAAGGCGAATAGTGCGGCGAACCCGGAACCCTGTTGATGGAACAGGTCAATTCGTCCCAGCGGCTCACCGTGTGACACTCGGAATAGTGGGTTACGGCCCAATGCAAACCGAGGGAAACCAAAATCACCAATCCCGCGACAAACACCAACGGCGCGATCTTGGCCAAGAACTCCTTGACGGGACTCTTTCCATTGCCGCCGGTGTCGGGACTCCGCGCGGCGAGCAGTCCGCTGATGGTTGTAGCGATCCCTCCCACAGTGAGCGATCCACCCACCCACTTCATCAGGCCGTCGAAGAGCCAGTCGATCAGTCGCGCGCTGCCTAGCCCGGCCAAACTGAGAGCCGCCGCCGCGACGCAATAGATGGCCAGGAATGCACCCAGGCGGCTCCACCATTCGCGGCGGAAATCGTCCACGGCGCGGCCCATCAGGCCGATTTGCAGGATCACCGACAGGCCCAATGCGGCCAGCAGGGCAGGCGCACCTACTATCCCGGCTAACCAGGGTCCATACGTTGGGTGCGCTATCAACGCCCAGTAGCCGAGTCTGAGCAGGTGCGCGAGACCCGCAAACAACGCTCCGCATAGCGCTCCAATGGCCCCCGACCCCAGCAGCCACCACCATGTCCCGTGCAAATCCTTCAGAATCGACATCCGGATCGCGCACCAAGTCGACACGGCGACCAGGACAAACGGACCCCATAGCAACGGGTCTTTCAGGTCGAACACGGGGCTTTGTGGTTCGGCCAACTGCCACAGAATGGAAGCAAAACAGGCGCACGCCACCACGACCGGAAGGACGATTGTTAGCTGCAGAGGTCCCTGAGCCTCGGTCTTCGACGGTGAAGCCTTGTCCATCCGCCACAAGCGGTAAATGATCTGGGCCGCAGCGATCAAAAACAACGCCGCCGCCGCTACGGCCGCCAGGGAGACGGACATGTTGAGAAAGGCATACTCAAAAAAACGCGGCAAAAGCAACAATACGGCAAACAAATTCGCCAGCATGACCTGTAACAGTACGGTATTTCGCAGCCAGACCATGGCGATGGTCCAGGTGTCCGCGCTGAAAAAGCCCGCCTCTGGCGCCAAGTAGCGGCTGAACTTGCGCAGATGCTTCAGCGCTCCCTGGTCTCGCACATCGCCGATCAGTTGCTCGCGAAGGTTCAGCCTCTCCTTGATGCAGGAAAGATACCAGGAGCCGATGTATCCCCCGCCGGAGACCGTCGACAGGTAGTCGATGCACTTCAGCAAGCCGATCCGTTCGAGGCCCTGTAGAACGCCCAGGTTAAAGGTGGCGCTGCGGATTCCGCCCCCGGAAAATGCCAAGCCGAATAGCTTCAAGCCATCCAAATCCTCGGCGGAGGAGACGTCGATTCCCTTCGCGCCCTTGATTTCGGCTTGAATTGCCTGGAATAATTCGGGCTCCCATGAAGACGCCATGGCGAAATCCTATCTGAATATTTCCCGCGTTGCAAGGAAAAAATTCCGGCAATTGACTTTCTGAATTTAAATCCGCGGTACTTTGATCCGCCGCCTTATTGATAAGCGGAATTGCGAGACTCAGTCCGCCAGTTTTGGCGCCAGCCGCCGTTTGGTGGCCTGTTCGAACGCGTACCCCAGTTCGATCAGGCGAGGCTCACTGCAGGCCATCCCGGTAAAGCTCACACCGAAGGGTTGCGGTCCGGCTGAAAAGCCGTCCGGAAACGCCGGCGTGGGAGCGTTCGGAACCATCCCAAACGGCACGATCACCGTAGGATATCCAGGCTTGGCGGCGATCGCCGCACCGTTGGACCCAGGGAACAACAGCGCGTCGAAGCTCGCGGCGTTTGCCGATTTCATGGCCGCATCGATGCCGCGCGTCCCCGCCAGGGCGATGTCCTTGGCCCGATCCGCCAGGTAGCGTGGACGGTCCGCCTCGACGTTCATTTCATCGGAAATATCCAGCAGCGATTGCCCGAACCGGATGGCTCCACCCTTGGCGTGCTTGAGATTCCACTCCCGCAATTCAGTGAGCGTCTTCACTGGAGCCGATGGCCCCAGCGTCGCCAGCCACTTGTTGAAGTCCCGTTTCATTCCGTACTTCAACACCACCGAGCAATCCGCGTCCTGCCCCTTGCCGGAGCCGGCACCCGAACACTGGTCCCATCGCAAAAAACTCGACGCGGGGTCTTCCGAGGCCACGCTCGGCACTTCCACGGGATCCACCACGGTGGCGCCCGCCCGTTTCAAAACCTGGATGGCCTCCGCCATCACTTGGGCCTGTTCCGGGTTCAATCCGCCGCGACTGCTCTTGGTCCCCGCCACCATCTGCCGATCATAGAAAAACGCGCGAGGGATACCGATTCGCGCGCCCTTAAGGCCGTCCACCTTCAGATGCGATGTGTAATCGCGCACCGGCGGACACTTGGTGGTGGCCGCGTCGTTGGGATCGGTTGCCGCGCCCTCCAGCGCCCCCAGGAGAATCGCGGCGTCCGCCACCGTCCTGGCCATGGGCCCGGCCGTATCCTGATCCGCGCTGATCGGGATCACGCCGTAGCGGCTGATCCGCCCCACCGTGGGCTTGATCCCGGCCAGCATGTTCTGATTCGACGGACTCAGAATCGATCCCGACGTTTCCGAGCCCACATTGGCGGCCCAGAAGCTCATCGCCGTTCCAGCTCCCGAACTGGACCCGCCCGTTCCCATCGCCGGGCGTCCGTCGCCAGTGTCGCGTGGATCCGCCCGCGGATCGTAAGGATTGAACGCGAACCCGCGAACCGCGTTGTAGTTCCCCGGCATCGGCGTCGGCGCGCCCGCCACCCAATTGGCGAGCTCGGTCATGGTGGTCTTGGCGATGATCACCGCACCCGCGTCGCGCAGATTTTTCACCAGCGTCGCATCGTAAGGCGGCACGTAGCCCGTGAACGCCAGCGCCCCGCCGGTGGTGACGATGTCGCGCGTGAGCATGTTGTCCTTGACGGCTATTGGAATGCCGTGAAGCGGTCCACGCACCCGGCCCGCGGCCCGCTCGCGATCGCGCTGCGCGGCTTCTTCAAGCGCTTTTGGATTCACCGTGAGTACGGCGTGAAGCTGGTCTTCATACAGGCCGATGCGCACCAGGTATTGCGTCACCAGTTCGCGAGAGGTGACGCGGCCCGCCTGCATGGCGGCCTGCATTTGAGGGATGGTTGCCTCGCGTACGCTGAAAGCCGTTGAGCTCGATGCAGGTTTTTGACTGAGCGCCCAGGGCGCCGCCAGCACCAACGCGGCCAAGCCGGTCAGCAGCGGCAGCCGGGCCCGAGTCACCGGAGCAGCCCCAACCTGACCCATTACCTTCACAGTCCCAGCCGGACCCATTACCTTAGCAGTCCCAGCCGGTCCAGCGGCCAATACACGAACACCGCTTTGCCGTAGATGTCGTAGCGTGGCACAAATCCCCAACTGCGGCTATCGTTCGAGGAGCTGCGGTGGTCGCCCAGTACGAAGTACTCATCCTGCGGAACTACGCGCCGCGGCATGGACATGTGATCGCGGTACTCCTCCGGCACGTACGGCTCCCGCAACTGGCGTCCATTGACGATCACGTTCCCGTCCAGTACTTCCACGGAATCGCCTGGCACTCCGATGACGCGCTTGATGTAGGACTTGCTGGTGTCGCCCGGAAACCAGAACACTACCGTGTCGCCGCGCCCGATGTCGGCCAGGCCGAAGCGGTACATGAACTTGTTAATGAAGATCCGCTCCTGGTCCACGATCGACGGCATCATGCTGGTGCCTTCCACCTTCACCGGCTGGTACAGGAACAGGATCACCATAATGGCGATCATTACGCTCATGGACAGGTCGCGGAGCCAATACAGAGTGGACCGCGCCGTCGAATCCTGCGGCGGGGCTCCGGTCGCGGGCGCCGAAGTCAACTCAGGTAATGGCGGAGGAAGTTCCGGGGGGCCCTCAAGGTCCATAACCTTTACTATAGACGGACCACCGCCCGGATTGGTGGGGCAGGCCTCCGGCCTGCGCGGGACGTCCACGTCCCGCCTGCTACTGAGACGCGCACAGCCGAGTCACGCGACTGAGCAAGCAGATTGGCCAGTCCACCCAGCCGGCAAACGTGCTATTCCTCTAAGATGCGCTGTCCGTCGTGCCAAGCCGAACTGCGCGACCCAGCCCGCTTCTGCCCGCAATGCGCCGCGCCTCTCGATGGCGCACAGGGTGACTCCGCCCCGCCCACCGAGACCATAGCCGCGCCCCGGTACAAACT
>Ga0210409_10001943_pt1 | contig 25787 bp, 29 predicted proteins | sample IncBWH17MmetaG_FD_161649 | JGI IMG/M metagenome (GOLD analysis project Ga0210409, IMG submission 161649) | Forest soil microbial communities from Barre Woods Harvard Forest LTER site, Petersham, Massachusetts, United States - Inc-BW-H-17-M | ecosystem: Environmental > Terrestrial > Soil >...
GCGCAAGGCGCCAAGCCGGGCGAGGGCGGCCAGCTGCCGGGTCACAAGGTGTCCGAGTACATCGCCAAGCTGCGTTTCTCGGTGCCGGGCGTCGGTCTGATTTCACCGCCGCCGCATCATGACATTTATTCGATCGAAGACCTGGCGCAGCTGATCCATGACTTGAAGAACGTCAATCCGCGCGCGTCGATTTCGGTCAAGCTGGTGTCGGAAGTCGGCGTCGGCACGGTCGCTGCCGGTGTGGCAAAAGCCAAGTCGGATCACGTGGTGATCGCCGGCCATGACGGCGGCACCGGCGCTTCGCCGCTGTCCTCGATCAAGCATGCCGGTTCACCGTGGGAACTGGGCCTGGCCGAAACCCAGCAGACGCTGGTGCTGAACGGCTTGCGCAACCGCATCCGGGTGCAGGCCGACGGCCAGATGAAGACCGGCCGCGATGTCGTCATCGGCGCGCTGCTGGGCGCCGATGAGTTCGGTTTCGCGACCGCGCCGCTGGTGGTGGAAGGCTGCATCATGATGCGTAAATGCCACCTGAACACCTGCCCGGTCGGCGTCGCCACGCAAGACCCGGTGCTGCGCGCCAAGTTCTCCGGCAAGCCGGAACACGTGGTCAACTTCTTCTTCTTCATCGCGGAAGAAGTGCGCCAGATCATGGCACAACTGGGCCTGCGCGATTTCAACGAACTGATCGGCCGCGCCGACCTGCTCGATAAATCGCGCGCGCTGACCCACTGGAAAGCACAGGGCCTGGATTTCAGCCGCATTTTCTACCAGCCGGCGCTGCCGGAAGGCGGCGTGTACTACCACACCGAAGAGCAGGATCACGGTCTCGCCAAGGCGCTCGACCACAAGCTGATCGCACAAGCGAAAGCCGCGCTGGACAAGGGCGAGCGGGTGTCGTTCATCTCGCCGATCCGCAACCTCAACCGCACGGTCGGCGCCATGCTGTCCGGCGAAGTCGCCAAGAAATACGGTCACGAAGGCCTGCCCGACGACACCATCCACATCCAGCTGCAAGGCACCGCAGGCCAGTCGGCCGGCGCGTTCCTGGCGCATGGGGTGACGCTGGATCTGGTTGGCGAGGGCAATGACTATGTCGGCAAGGGCTTGTCGGGCGGCCGCATCATCGTTCGTCCCAACACCGAGTTCCGCGGCCGCGCGGTCGACAACATCATCGCCGGCAACACGGTGCTGTACGGTGCGATTGCCGGCGAGGCTTTCCTCAACGGCGTCGCCGGCGAGCGCTTCGCGGTGCGTAACTCGGGCGCCATTGCGGTGGTCGAGGGCACCGGCGACCATGGTTGCGAATACATGACTGGCGGCACAGTGGTCGTGCTGGGTGAAACCGGCCGTAACTTCGGCGCCGGCATGTCGGGCGGCCTGGCGTATGTCTACGATCCGGACGGCACTTTCGCGGCGCAATGCAATATGGCGATGGTCACGCTGGAGTCTGTGTTGAGCCAGGGCGAGCAGGAAGCCACCATCGACAAGGCGATCTGGCACAGCACCACGCGCGGCGGCGAAGTGCAGGCCGACGAAGCGATCCTGAAGGGACTGATCGAGCGTCACTTCAAGTACACCGGCAGCACGCGCGCGCGCAACTTGCTGGATAACTGGGTGGTGTCGCGCAGCAAGTTTGTCAAGGTGTTCCCGACTGAGTACAAGCGGGCGCTGGGCGAGCTGAATGCGGTCGCGAGCGCGGCGCCAGCCAAAGAGAAAGTCGCCGCGTAACCCCACTGGGTTACGTGTAGCTAAAGCCAAGTAAAGACAAGGAACGCCGCCGCCGGAGAGATCAGGTGGCGGCGCATCCTGCAGCCAGAAAGCGGAAGAAAATGGGAAAAGTAACAGGATTTATGGAATTTCAGCGGGTCGGCGAAACGTATGAAGCGCCGCAGGCACGCAAGAAGCACTACAAGGAATTCATCCTCAGCCTGAGCGACAGCGACGCCAAGACCCAGGGCGCGCGTTGCATGGATTGCGGTATTCCATTCTGCAACAACGGCTGCCCGGTCAACAACATCATTCCAGACTGGAATGACCTGGTGTATCGCGGCGCCTACAGTGAAGCGCTGGAAACCCTGCATTCGACCAACAACTTCCCGGAGTTTACCGGCCGCATCTGCCCGGCGCCTTGCGAGAGCGCCTGTACCCTGGGCATCAACAGCGACCCGGTCGGCATCAAGTCGATCGAGCATTTCATCGTCGACAAGGGCTGGGAAAACGGCTGGATCGTGCCGCAACCACCTTTGGTGAAAACCGGCAAGAAGGTAGCGGTGGTCGGTTCCGGTCCTGCCGGCCTGGCGGCGGCGCAGCAGCTGGCGCGCATCGGCCATGAGGTCACGGTGTTTGAAAAGAGCGACCGCGTCGGCGGCTTGCTGCGTTACGGCATTCCCGATTTCAAGATGGAAAAATCGCATATCGACCGCCGCGTCGAACAGATGGAAGCGGAAGGCGTGACTTTCCGCACCAGCGTGCTGGTGGGCAAGGATTTCCCGGCCAACGTCAACAACTGGGCCAAGAAAACCGTCTCGCCGGAAGAACTGAAGGCAGAGTTCGATGCGGTGGTGATTGCCGGCGGCGCCGAGCAGCCGCGCGATCTGCCGGTGCCCGGCCGTGAACTCAAGGGTGTGCATTTCGCCATGGATTTCCTGCCGCAGCAAAACAAGATCAATGCCGGCGACAAGGTCAAGGACCAGATCCTGGCCGGCGGCAAGCACGTGGTGGTGATCGGCGGCGGCGATACCGGTTCCGACTGCGTCGGCACTTCGAATCGCCAGGGCGCCGTATCGATCCAGCAGTTCGAACTGATGCCGCAGCCGCCGGAGCAGGAGAACAAGCCGCTGGTCTGGCCGTATTGGCCGACCAAGCTGCGCACCTCGTCCTCGCACGACGAAGGCTGCGAGCGCGACTGGGCGGTGGCGACCAAACGGCTGGAAGGGAAGAACGGCAAGGTCGAGAAACTGATCGCCGCCCGTGTCGAATGGAAAGACGGCAAGATGCAGGAAGTGCCGGATTCGGAATTCGAGATGAAGGCCGACCTGGTGTTCCTGGCGATGGGCTTCGTCTCGCCGGTGGCGCAGGTGCTGGAAGCGTTCGGCGTCGACAAGGATGCGCGCGGCAACGCCAAGGCCACAACTGAGGGCGATGCCTGCTACAAGACTTCGGTCGAAAAGGTATTCGCTGCCGGCGACATGCGCCGCGGCCAGTCGCTGGTGGTCTGGGCGATCCGCGAAGGCCGCCAATGCGCGCGCGCAGTGGATGAATTCCTGATGGGCGCGTCGGTTTTGCCGCGCTGAGTTATGATGCACTGCAGCTTAATCTCTGCAGTTGGAAGTAAAAGAAGAGTATGTACGGGGCAACACCGGCATACTCTTTTTTATGTGTGCAGCATTTTGTTCATGCATTCCGGCAATAGTCAAACTGTTGTAATAGAGGCACATGTCGGTCTGACTACTATTGCCCTGCTCTGAACGATTGTCGCATTTGCACTACAATAGCCCCTTTGATTTATTCGGTGAGCAGTGTGGCAAATATCGTCGAAATTCGTGATCTGCAGTTTGGCTATGGTGAGAGGTCGATTTTATCGGGGCTCAACATGGACTTCGCACGCGGCAAGGTGATCGCCGTCATGGGCGGCTCCGGCTCCGGCAAAACCACGATCCTGCGCCTGATCGGCGGCCAGCTGCGCCCGCAGGCGGGCAGCGTCAAGGTCGACGGCGAAACCGTGCATAGCTTGTCGACCGCTGGCTTATATGCGCTGCGGCGCAAGATGGGCATGCTGTTCCAGAGCGGCGCCTTGTTTACTGACTTGACGGCGTTTGAAAACGTCGCCTTCCCGCTGCGCGAACATACCGATCTGCCGGAAGACTTGCTGAGCAAGCTGGTGCTGCTCAAGCTGAATGCAGTCGGCCTGCGCAATGCCGCGCAGCTGAAGCCGTCCGAGATTTCCGGCGGCATGGCGCGCCGGGTGGCGCTGGCGCGCGCGATCGCGCTGGATCCGTCGCTGATCATGTACGATGAACCCTTCGCCGGCCTTGATCCGATTTCGATGGGCGTCACCGCCAACCTGATCCGCAAGCTCAACGATGCGCTCGGCTCCACCAGCATCCTGGTGTCGCATGACGTCCACGAATCGTTCGGCATCGCTGACTACGTATATTTCCTGTCGCAGGGGCAGATCGTGGCGCAGGGTACGCCGGCCGAGATGCAGGTATCGGACCATCCCTATGTGAAGCAATTCGTCAATGCCGAGCCTGACGGGCCGGTGCCCTTCCATTATCCAGGCAAGTCGCTGGCCGAGGATCTTGGCATGAAGGGACGCGCCTGATGAGTTCTATCGTTAAATTTGTAAGCAATTCCCTTGCGGCAATCGGCCGCACGGTGCGCGAGTCGATTTCCGGACTGGGTGTCGCACCCGCATGTTCCTGGCGATCCTGCGCGCTTCGTTAGGTCTCTGGCGCCGGCCGCGGCTGATCACCGACCAGATTCACTTCATCGGCAACTATTCGCTGGTGATCATCGGCGTGTCCGGTTTGTTCGTCGGTTTCGTGCTGGGCCTGCAAGGGTATTACACTCTGAATAAATACGGTTCCGAACAGGCGCTGGGCTTGCTGGTGGCCTTGTCGCTGGTGCGTGAACTCGGCCCGGTAGTGACCGCGCTGCTGTTCGCCGGCCGCGCCGGTACTTCGCTGACTGCTGAAATCGGCCTGATGAAGGCTGGCGAGCAGCTGTCGGCCATGGAAATGATGGCGGTCGACCCGATGCAACGGGTGGTGGCGCCGCGTTTCTGGGCTGGCGTGGTGGCGATGCCGATGCTGGCGGCGCTGTTCAGCGCCCTCGGCATCTATGGCGGCTACCTGGTCGGCGTCAAGCTGATCGGCGTCGATGAAGGCGCGTTCTGGTCGCAGATGCAGGGCGGCGTCGATGTCTGGCTGGATGTGTTCAACGGCGTGGTGAAAAGCATCGTCTTCGGTGTTGCCGTCACCTTCGTTGCAGTGTGGCAGGGATACGAAGCCAAGCCGACGCCGGAAGGTGTTTCCCGGGCAACCACGCGCACCGTCGTGATTGCTTCGCTGGCAGTGCTGGGACTGGATTTCCTGCTGACAGCGTTGATGTTTAATTAGTTTTTGCGACCGGATTGCCGGTTTCGGCCGCAATCGGATTTGCTGCCGCGAGCAGCAGGGCGCTTTACTTCTCGTTACTATTCTCTTGAGGGATTATTCGCCTCAAGTGGTATTTTTAAGGTGATGAATCATGCAACAAAAAACAGTAGACGTATGGGTTGGTATGTTTGTCCTGGTCGGCGTCCTGGCTTTGGCGTTCCTGGCACTGAAAGCCGGTAACCTGAGCACCTCGACTTTCAACAAGACATATCCGGTAGTGACCCGCTTCGACAACATCGGCGGCTTGAAGGTGCGTGCTTCGGTAAGAAGCGCCGGCGTGGTGGTTGGACGGGTAGCGTCGATCAATTTCGACGACAAGAATTTCCAGGCCGTAGTGACACTGAACATGGACCAGCGCTATCTGTTTCCACAAGACAGTTCGGCTAAAATCCTGACCGCAGGTTTGCTGGGCGAACAATATATCGGCATCGAGGCGGGTGGCGACACCAAGAACCTGGCTGCCGGCGACCGTATTAAATTAACGCAGTCTGCGATTGTGCTGGAGAACCTGATCAGTCAGTTCTTGTATAGCAAAGCCGCCGACGTAAAGGACACTGAACAATGAAAACCATGACTCGCTTCGGCTCGCTGGCCCTGATCGCCGCATTGAGCGGCTGTGCCACCACCAGCAATCCGCAAGACCCGCTGGAGGGCTTTAACCGCGCCATGTTCAGCTTCAACGACACGCTCGACAAGGTGGCCCTGAAGCCGGTCGCCACCGCTTACCGCAACTGGCTGCCAAGTTTTGTGCAGACCGGCGTCAACAACTTCTTCGGCAACCTGGGCGACGTCTGGAGCTCGGTCAACGGTTTCCTGCAGGGCAACGTTGCTGACGGTACGTCGGATGTGATGCGGGTTGCCGTCAACTCCACCCTCGGCCTGGGCGGTTTGCTGGATATCGGCTCAGAAGCCGGTTTGCAGAAACACAACAAGGATTTCGGCCAGACCCTCGGTAAATGGGGCGTAGGCTCCGGCCCTTACCTGGTGCTGCCGCTGTTCGGGCCGTCGAATATCCGCGATACGGCTGCGCTGCCGGTGGATTTCTACGGCGACATCTGGTCCTACAAGTACCCGGTGCGCTGGCGTAACACCGGTTCCGTGGTGCGCCTGATCGACAAGCGCGCCAACCTGCTGGATGCCGGCGACCTGCTGGAAGACGCAGCGCTGGATAAATATGAATTTGTCCGTGATGCCTACACGCAACGTCGCCAAAGCCAGATCCGCGGCAATGACGACGACCATGGCGACAAGGGCGGCGAAAAAGACAACGACAAGAGCGATGCACCAGCAAAAACCAAGGCAGCCGACCAGTGAAATGCGGGTGGCTGGAACCGACGCTTGAATTTGGCGTCTTAGTCCCCACCTAGCAGCTGTTTGAGGCGTCTACAACCACCGAGATTGTTGAAAAATATGAAAATTCTGAAAAAATACCTGGCGCTGTCGCTGACTGTCGGCAGCCTGTTGTTCACCGCCGCAGCGCAAGCGCAAGAAGCGCCTGACGCACTGGTCAAGCGCATCAGCCAGGATGTGATCGATTCCGCCAAGGCGGACAAGAGCATCCAGGGTGGTGATCAAAAACACATCCTGGCGCTGGTGGAAGAGAAAATCATTCCTTACGTCGACTTCGAGCGCATGACTTCGCTGGCGGCCGGCCGTTACTGGCGCGATGCTACCGATGATCAGAAGAAACAGCTGATCACCCAGTTCCGCAGCCTGCTGATCTATACCTATTCCGGCGCCCTGCGTCAGGTCCGTGACCAGAAGATCGATTTCAAGCCTATGCGCAGCGATCCGGCCGATACCGACGTCGAAGTCCGTTCGCAAGTGATCCAGCCGCGCGGCGAGCCGATCCAGCTGAACTACCGCATGGAAAAATCCGGCACCAGCTGGAAGATTTATGATGTCAACGTACTGGGTGCCTGGCTCGTTGAGTCGTATAAGGGAACATTTGCCTCGGAAATCGGCAAATCCGGCATCGACGGCCTGATCAAGGTGTTGACGGACAAGAACAAATCCCGTGCTGCTCAGGGCAAGTAATACCAAGTCATATCCAAGCTGTAGATTTTATTGATTGATTACCATGTTCAGGCCATCTCACTCGCTAACCGTCGGCAACGCCAAGCTCACTCTGGAAGAGGGCTTGCGCGCGATCGCCGGTGGCGAGACCGAGATCGACCTGAGCGATGTGGTGGCGGTCGACTCGGCTGCCGTCGCAACCTTGCTGGCATGGCAAGTCGCGGCAATGAATCAAGGCCTGACCCTGCATTTTTCCAGCTTGCCAGCCAACCTGGAAAGCCTGATCGACCTCTACGGCGTCACCGATTTGCTGGCGCCGGCGGCAGTAGTTGTTGCTGCCAGTACACGACATCACTGACCTCATCCTTTCTCTCCCCCAGTAGTCCGCCGGGTTTGCAGTCGTTCCCGGCCTCAGCAGCAAAAATCCAATATAATCAAGGGTTACGCCATCAGGCGCAGCGCCAGAGCGGCTGGAAGCATTGTTTCCAGATACGCAAGCGGCAGCGACGCGGCGGCACCCACACAGAGTATCCAGGCATCCATGGCGGCGATTCAGATCACTAACGTCAAGAAGCGTTACCAGTCCTTGCAGGCTCTGGGCGGCGTTTCACTGACCATCGAAGAAGGCGAGTTCTTCGGCTTGCTCGGCCCTAACGGCGCCGGCAAGACTACCTTGATTTCCATCATTGCCGGTTTGAATCGTCCCGATTCCGGCAATGTCACGATCCACGGCCACGATGTGGTCAGCGACTATCGCGCCGCGCGCCGCAACCTGGGCGTGGTGCCGCAGGAGCTGGTGTTCGATCCCTTCTTCACGGTGCGCGAGACCTTGCGCATGCAGTCCGGCTATTACGGCCTGAAGAACAACGACAAATGGATCGACGAGGTGATGGAAAACCTCGATCTGACCAACAAGGCCGACACCAATATGCGCGCACTTTCCGGCGGCATGAAGCGCCGCGTGCTGGTGGCGCAGGCGCTGGTGCACAAGCCGCCGGTGATCGTGCTGGACGAACCGACCGCTGGCGTCGACGTCGAACTGCGCCAGACCTTGTGGCGCTTCATTTCGCGCCTCAACCGCGAAGGCCACACCGTGGTCCTGACTACCCATTACCTGGAAGAAGCGCAGGAACAGTGCAACCGCATCGCCATGCTCAAGCTGGGGCAGGTGGTCGCGCTCGACACTACCTCGGCGCTGATCAAGCGCATCGCTGGTTCCCAGCTGATTGTGCAGTTGTCCAGCGGTAGCTTGCCGGAAGCGTTGCAGCATCTGGTGCTGCATGCGGACGGCGCCAAGTTCTCTCTGCGCGTCAACCAGTATGCCGATGTCGAACCGATCCTGGCTTCATTGCGCCAGGCCGGTGCGGTGATAGAAGACATGCAGCTGCAACAGGCCGATCTGGAAGACGTGTTCCTGCAGATCATGGATAGCAAGGTCAGCGCCAACGGCTTCAATGTCTACGCTGACGAATACAGTGCAGGCGGTGGCAAATGATGGTCGGTTTTCAAACACTGTTTTACAAGGAAGTGCTGCGCTTCTGGAAAGTGGCGACGCAAACCATCGGTGCGCCGATTCTCACCGCCATGCTGTACCTGCTGATTTTCGGCCACACGCTGAAAGACCATGTGGAAGTCTATCCGGGCGTGCAGTACACGGCTTTCCTGATTCCCGGCCTGGTGATGATGAGCGTGTTGCAGAATGCCTTCGCCAATACCTCGTCTTCGTTGACACAGTCGAAAATGACCGGCAATCTGGTGTTTGTCCTGCTGCCGCCGCTGTCCCACTGGGAGCTGTACGGCGGCTATGTGCTGGCGGCCGTGGTGCGTGGCCTGGCGGTCGGTTTCGGCGTGTTCGTGATCACCGCCTGGTTCGGCAACCTGTCCTTCGTGGCGCCATGGTGGATCGTGATTTTCGCCTTCCTCGGCGCGGCGCTGCTGGGCACCATGGGTTTGATCGCCGGCATCTGGGCCGACAAGTTCGACCAGCTGGCGGTGTTCCAGAACTTCCTGATCATGCCGCTGACCTTCCTGGCCGGCGTGTTTTATTCGATCAAGTCGTTGCCGCCGTTCTGGCAAGCGGTGTCGCACCTGAATCCGTTCTTCTACATGATCGACGGCTTCCGCTACGGCTTCTTCGGCCAGTCCGACGTCAATCCGCTGATCAGCCTGGCGATCATCTGCATCGCGCTGGCGCTGCTGTCGACCCTGGCGGTGCAGATGCTGCGGCGCGGCTACAAGCTGCGCCACTAAACCAAATCGTTACATTCCGTCGCTATAGTTAACCGGTAAGAAAATATCATGTTCCCAACACCCGATCTCGTTAAAAGTTACATCGCCGCCGGCCTCGAATGCTCGCACCTGGAAGTCGAGGGCGACGGCCAGCATTTCAAGGCGGTGATCGTGTCGGCGGCGTTTGCCGGCAAGCGCCCGATACAGCGTCACCAGATCGTCTATGCGGCCCTGGGCGACCGCATGCGCGAAGAGATCCATGCGCTGTCGATGAAAACCCTGACGCCCGAAGAATTCGCTAACTAATTGCGCGCCGGCTTGTCTAAGCCAGCGCAGCCCGATGAACATCTCTGGTCCGGATGGCCAGCCATAACGTGTAGCAAAGAGAGAAATAATAATGGATAAATTATTGATACAAGGCGGCAACCGCCTTTCCGGTGAAATCACTATTTCCGGCGCAAAAAATGCGGCGCTGCCTATCTTGTGCGCCGGTCTGTTGACCTCTGACCAGCTGCAGCTCAGCAATGTGCCTAACCTGCACGATGTCTCGACCATCCTCAAGCTGTTGCGCCAGATGGGTTTGAAAGCGACCCAGGACGGCCATTTCGTTACCCTGCAGGGCGACGCCATCAGCAATCTGGAAGCGCCGTACGAGATGGTGAAAACCATGCGTGCATCGATCCTGGTGCTGGGCCCGCTGCTGGCGCGCTTCGGCGAAGCCAAGGTATCGCTGCCGGGCGGCTGCGGCATCGGCTCGCGTCCGGTCGACCAGCACATCAAAGGCTTGCAGGCGATGGGCGCCGAGATTTCTATCGAAGCCGGCTACATCCATGCCAAGGCCAAGAAGCTGAAAGGCACCCGTGTCGTGACCGACATGATCACTGTCACCGGCACCGAAAACCTGTTGATGGCCGCGACCCTGGCCGACGGCGAGACCGTGCTGGAAAACGCCGCGCGTGAACCGGAAGTGAGCGACCTGGCCAATCTGCTGGTGGCGATGGGCGCGAAGATCGACGGCATCGGCACCGACCGCCTGGTGATCCAGGGCGTCGACAAGCTGCACGGCGCCGAGCATTCGGTGATCGCCGACCGCATCGAAACCGGCACCTTCCTGTGCGCCGTGGCAGCCACCGGCGGCGACGTCATGCTGAAAAACACCCGCAGCCATATCCTCGACGCCGTGCTGGACAAGCTGCGCGAAGCCGGCGTGATCCTGACCTCCGGTGAGGACTGGATCCGCGTGCAGATGGCGGCGCGGCCGAAGGCAGTCAGCTTCCGCACCACCGAATACCCGGGCTTCCCGACCGACATGCAGGCGCAGTTCATGTCGCTCAACAGCATTGCCGAAGGCACCAGCCACGTCACCGAAACGATCTTTGAAAACCGTTTCATGCACGTGCAGGAAATGAACCGCCTCGGCGCCGCCATCGATGTGCAAGGCAATACCGCCATCATCAAGGGCGTCGACCACCTTGTCGGCGCGCCGGTCATGGCGACCGATTTGCGTGCTTCCGCCTCGCTGGTGATCTCCGGCCTGGTGGCGCAGGGCCAGACCATGATCGAGCGCGTGTATCACCTCGATCGCGGCTACGACCAGATGGAACGCAAGCTGTCGGCCGTCGGCGCCAACATCGAAAGAATCAAATGAGCCAGAAGCTGACGCTCGCCCTGTCCAAGGGCCGCATCTTTGAAGAGACGCTGCCGCTGCTGAAGGCGGCCGGCATCGAAGTCACGGAAGATCCGGAAACCTCGCGCAAGCTGATCCTGCCGACCAACGATCCGCTGGTCAACGTCATCATCGTGCGTGCTTCCGATGTGCCGACTTACGTGCAATACGGCGCTGCGGATTTCGGCGTGGCCGGCAAGGATGTGCTGCTGGAACATGGCGGCGAAGGCTTGTATCAGCCGATCGACCTGGAAATCGCCAAGTGCCGCATGTCGGTCGCGGTGTCCGCCGGCTTTGACTATGCCAGCGCGATCCGCCAGGGCGCGCGTTTGCGCGTGGCCACCAAATACCTGCTGACCGCGCGCGAGCATTTTGCCGCCAAGGGCATGCACGTCGACCTCATCAAGCTGTACGGTTCGATGGAGCTGGCGCCGCTGGTCGGTCTGGCCGACGCTATCGTCGACCTGGTCAGCACTGGCGGCACCTTGCGTGCCAACAATCTGGTCGAAGTCGAACATATCATGGACATTTCATCGCGCCTGGTGATCAACCAGGCCGCCCTGAAACTCAAGCGCGAACGGCTGCAGCCTATCCTGGATGCATTCGAACGGGCTTCCGTCAAATAAAGTCCGATTAAAGCCCATAAGCGACAAACTGGAAGCAGCAACATGAGCATAGCAATCAGAAAACTCGATGCGGCGCAGCCGGATTTCCAGGCGCAACTGAACGCCGTGCTGGCTTTCGAGGCCGGCGAAGATGAAGCCATCGACCAGGCTGCTGCACGCATCCTGGCCGACGTCAAGGCGCGCGGCGACGCCGCCGTGCTGGAATACACCAACCGTTTCGACCGCCTCAGCGCCAGCAGCGTGAGCACCCTGGAAATCGGGCAGCAAGAATTGCAGGATGCCTTGGCGCAGCTGTCGCCGCAGCGCCGCAGCGCCTTGCAGACCGCCGCCGACCGCGTGCGCGCCTATCATCAGCGGCAAAAGAACGAATGCGGTTCGGACGGCTTCAGCTACACAGAAGCCGACGGCACCGTGCTCGGACAAAAAGTGACGCCGCTGGACCGCGTCGGCATCTACGTCCCCGGCGGCAAGGCTGCTTATCCATCCTCGGTGCTGATGAATGCGATCCCGGCCAAGGTCGCCGGCGTGCAGGAAATCATCATGGTGGTGCCGACCCCGGACGGCGTCAAGAATCCGCTGGTGCTGGCCGCCGCGGCCATCGCCGGCGTCGACCGCGTATTCACCATCGGCGGCGCGCAAGCGGTCGCTGCGCTGGCCTACGGCACTGATACCATTCCACAAGTCGACAAAATCGTCGGCCCTGGCAACGCCTATGTGGCGGCGGCCAAGCGCCGGGTGTTCGGCACGGTCGGCATCGACATGATCGCCGGCCCGTCGGAAATCCTGGTGATCTGCGACGGCAGCACCGATCCCGACTGGATCGCGATGGACTTGTTTTCGCAGGCGGAACACGACGAGCTGGCGCAGTCTATCCTGCTGTGCCCGGACGCCGACTATATCGCCGCGGTGGAAGCCAGCATCAACCGCCAGCTGGCGCTGATGCCGCGCCACGAAGTGATCCGTGCTTCTCTGACTGACCGTGGCGCGCTGATCAAGGTGCGCGATCTGGAACAGGCCTGCGAAATCGCCAACCATATCGCCGCAGAACATCTGGAAATCTCGACCGAAAATCCGCAGCACTGGGCCGACCGCGTCCGTCATGCCGGCGCCATGTTCCTGGGCCGTTTTTCGTCGGAAGCGCTGGGCGATTATTGCGCCGGACCGAACCACGTGCTGCCGACTTCGCGCACCGCGCGTTTTTCGTCGCCGCTGGGTGTCTACGATTTCCAGAAGCGTTCCAGCATGATCAACATCAGCGCCGCCGGCGCCCAGACCCTGGGCAAGGTGGCGGCGGAACTGGCTTACGGCGAAGGCTTGCAGGCGCATGCACGCTCGGCGGAGTATCGCCTGGAAGACGGCAAGCAATGATGATTCCAGCTGCGGTGTGCCGGGCATGACGACTGCCGGCGGCGACTGGCTCAACCGTGTCTTCGGCGAAGATGCGCTGCAAGGCTTGCAGCGCATTCCTGACGGTTCGGTTGACTTGCTGCTGGCCGATCCGCCGTATGGCCTGGGCAAGGATTACGGCAACGATTCCGACAAGCTCGACACCGCCGCCTACCTGCGCTGGACCGAAGAATGGATCGACGCCGCCTTGCCCAAGCTGAAGCCGAACGGCAGCCTGTACATTTTCCTGACCTGGCGCTTTTCGCCGGAAATTTTCGTCATGCTGAAGCAGCGCATGACCATGATCAACGAGATTATCTGGGATCGGCGGGTGCCTTCGATGGGCGGCGGCACGCGGCGCTTTTCCTCGGTGCACGATACGATCGGCTTCTTTGCCCGCGCCAAGGATTACCATTTCGATCTCGACGCCATCCGCATTCCTTACGACGCCGTGACCAAGAAAGCCCGTTCGCGCTCGATTTTTGTCGGCGCCAAATGGCTGGAACTGGGCTACAACCCGAAAGATGTCTGGAGCGTGTCGCGCCTGCACCGCGAACATCGCGAGCGCGCCGACCACCCGACCCAGAAGCCGCTGGAAATCGTCGAACGGATGATCAAGGCGTCCTGCCCGCCGGGCGGGGTGGTGCTGGATCCCTTCATGGGCAGCGGCACCACGGCGGTGGCGGCGCGCCGCTGCGGCCGTCAGTTCGTCGGTTTCGAGCTCAATCCCGAATACTGTGCTTTGATTGAGCAGCGTCTGGCGCAATTGGATAGCAAGAAGCCGGATAAGAAGGCGCTGGCGTAGGGTGGGCACGAGTGCCCATGTTGAAGCCAGGCAACGCGTGGGCACTGGTGCCCACCCTACATTCAGCGAAAAGCAACGCTGATAAGGATTATCAAGACGTCTCTTAGCAGGAAAGCCGGAAAAAGCCGGTAAAATGATGACGCGACTCAAAAGGCGCGCCAATCAAGCTTCGATAACGGAGAAGCTGTACTATTTAGCATTACCTCCATGGCGCCGTGTGCGTCACCACATCGTAAATTGGTCTCAAGCTCAACATGTCTACGCCTCGAACAGCATCGATCACCCGCAACACCAACGAGACGCAAATCCGTGTCTCCATCAATCTGGATGGCAGCGGCCAGCAAAAACTGAATACCGGCGTGCCTTTCCTGGACCATATGCTGGACCAGATTGCGCGGCATGGGCTGATCGACCTGGATATCGAAGCCAACGGCGACTTGCATATCGACGCCCACCACACGGTGGAAGATGTCGGCATTACCTTGGGGCAAGCGTTCGCCCAGGCCATCGGCGACAAGAAGGGCATCCGCCGCTACGGCCATGCCTATGTGCCGCTGGATGAAGCCTTGTCGCGCGTCGTCATCGATTTCTCCGGCCGTCCCGGGCTCGAATTCCACGTGCCGTTCAAGCGCGCCATGATCGGCGGTTTCGACGTCGATCTCACCCACGAATTTTTCCAGGGCTTTGTGAATCACGCCCTGGTGTCTTTGCATATCGACAACCTGCGCGGCGAAAACGCACATCATCAGTGCGAAACCGTGTTCAAGGCATTTGGCCGCGCATTGCGCATGGCCACCGAGCTGGATGCACGTTCCGCCGGGACGATTCCTTCGACCAAAGGTAGTCTGTAGGGATCCGTAGTTGTTTGACGACTAATGTAATCGCTAAAGCGCCGCTTTCATCCTGTGCCGCCGTTCTTGCCAACCATCGCGCCTGCGGTTTGCCGGCACATGCGGATACGCACGGGGTTTGTTTCTCGAGACTTGAATCTTTATCATGAACAAAATCGTTGTGGTTGACTATGGCATGGGCAACCTGCGCTCGGTGGCGCAAGCCCTGCGCCAGGTAGCGCCGGAAGCCGATGTCCGTATCTCCGGCGTCGTCGCCGATATCAAGGCTGCCGACCGGCTGGTGTTGCCGGGTCAGGGCGCCATGCCGGACTGCATGCGCTGCCTGCGTGAATCTGGCGTGCAGGAAGCCGTGCTGGAAGCGTCACGCAGCAAGCCGCTGCTGGGCGTGTGCGTGGGTGAACAGATGCTGTTCGACAGCAGCGAGGAAGGCCCTACGGATGGGCTCGGTCTGTTGCCCGGCAAGGTGGTGCGCTTCCAGCTCGACGGCCAGCTGCAGGACGACGGTTCGCGTTTCAAAGTGCCGCAGATGGGCTGGAACCGGGTGCGCCAGTCACAGTCTCATCCACTCTGGAATGGCATTGCCGACGACGACTATTTTTATTTCGTGCATAGTTACTACGCCGCCCCGGCGCTGGCCGAGCATACCTTCGGCGAGACCGTTTACGGCGCTGCATTCAGCTGCGCCGTCGGCCGTGATAATATTTTCGCTACACAGTTCCATCCGGAGAAGAGCGCCGCCGCCGGTTTGCAGTTGTACAAGAATTTTGTGGAATGGCGCATCTAACGTTTGCGCGACAGCTTGCAAGAATCTGTCCCTGACTGATCTGACCTGATTTTTAACTGAACTCAACCCAATTACCGTAGCCATGCTGCTGATACCTGCCATCGACCTCAAAGACGGTCACTGCGTACGCCTGAAACAAGGCGATATGGACCAAGCCACTGTATTTTCCGACGATCCGGGCGAGATGGCCCGCCATTGGCTGATGCAGGGCGCCCGCCGCCTGCACCTGGTGGACCTGAACGGCGCTTTCGCCGGCAAGCCGAAGAACGAACCGGCGGTCAAGGCCATCATCAAGGCGGTGCGCGAATTCGCCCTGCTCAACGGCGTCGAAGAAATCCCGGTGCAGCTGGGCGGCGGCATCCGCGACCTCGACACCATCGAGCGTTACCTGGACGACGGCCTCAGCTATATCATCATCGGCACCGCCGCGGTCAAGAACCCCGGCTTCCTGCAGGATGCCTGCAGCGCGTTTCCGGGCCAGATCATCGTCGGCCTGGACGCCAAGGACGGCAAGGTCGCCACCGACGGCTGGAGCAAGCTGTCCGGCCACGAAGTGATCGACCTCGCCAAGAAATTCGAGGACTACGGCTGCTCTTCCATCGTCTACACCGACATCGGCCGCGACGGCATGATGGGCGGCGTCAACATCGAAGCCACCGTCAAGCTGGCGCAAAGCATGACGATCCCGGTGATCGCCTCCGGCGGCGTCCACAATGTGCACGATGTGGAAGCCTTGTGCGCGGTGCAGGACGAAGGCATCGAGGCTGTCATCTGCGGCCGTTCGATCTACGAAGGCACGCTCGACCTGCGTTCAGCGCAGGAGCGCGCCGACGAGTTGAGCGACGGCGTGGCTGACTACGTCGATGGCCAGGATTTATCGGAGCAGCCCGCCGCTGACAAGCCATGACTCTCGCCAAACGCATCATCCCTTGCCTGGACGTGACCAACGGCCGCGTCGTCAAGGGCGTCAATTTCCTGGAGCTGCGCGATGCCGGCGATCCGGTCGAGATCGCCCGCCGCTACGATGAGCAGGGCGCGGATGAGCTGACCTTCCTTGATATTACGGCGTCGTCGGATAACCGCGACCTGATCCTGCCGATCATCGAAGCGGTGGCGTCGCAGGTATTCATCCCGCTGACGGTAGGCGGCGGCGTGCGCGTGGTGGAAGATGTACGCCGTCTGCTGAATGCCGGCGCCGACAAGGTCGGCATCAACACTTCCGCCGTCACTAATCCGCAGCTGGTGGCCGATGCCGCCGCCAAGTACGGTTCGCAATGCATCGTGGTCGCGATCGACGCCAAGCAGGTCGCGCCCGGCAAGTGGGAAGTGTTCACCCACGGCGGCCGCAAGGCCACCGGCCTGGATGCGATCGAGTGGGCGCAAAAGATGGAGCAGCTGGGCGCGGGAGAAATCCTGCTGACCAGCATGGACCGCGACGGCACCAAGGTTGGTTTCGACCTGGCCTTGACCAGCAGCGTCTCCAATGCGGTGACGATACCGGTGATTGCTTCCGGCGGCGTCGGCGGTTTGCAAGATTTAGCTGACGGCATCAAGATCGGCCGCGCCGATGCGGTGCTGGCAGCCAGCATTTTCCACTATGGTCAACACACTGTGCAGGAAGCCAAGCAGTTCATGGCGGCACAGCAGATCCCGATGAGGCTAGCATGAGCAGCGTGAGTTGGTTAAACAAGGTCAGATGGGATGAGCACGGCCTGGTGCCGGTGATTGCCCAGGAGCTGGGTTCGAACGATGTCCTGATGTTCGCCTGGATGAACCGCGACGCCCTGGCGAAGACGGTGGCGCTGGGCGAGGCCGTCTACTGGAGCCGCTCGCGCAAGAAACTCTGGCACAAGGGCGAAGAATCCGGCCACGTGCAGAAAGTCCATGAAATCCGCCTCGATTGCGACGAAGACGTGGTGCTGCTGAAAGTCACCCAGGCCGGCGACATCGCTTGCCACACGGGCCGCCATTCCTGCTTCTTCCAGAAGTATGAAAGCGACAGCAAGAGCTGGGAAGCGGTGGAGCCGGTGTTGAAAGAGCCGGACGAGATCTATAAATGATGACGGATTCCGTGCAAGCATTTAACCTGCCCATGGCTAGCGTCGTCCCCGCGAACGCGGGGACCCATTTTACGGTCATCAAGTTGGATTCCCGCGTGCGCGGGAATGACGGGGCCGCCCAGGCGGTATATCTTCAACAGAGCGGATTTGAAGCAATCATGAACGATACCTTACAGCGCCTGGCGGCCGTGATCGAGTCGCGCAAGCCGGCCAACGGCGGTGATCCGGCCACGTCTTATGTGGCGCGGCTGTTCGCCAAGGGCGACGATGCGATCCTGAAGAAAATCGGCGAAGAAGCCACGGAAACCGTGATGGCCGCCAAGGATGCGCGGGTCGACGGCGACGTCTCGCATGTCTTGTATGAATGTGCCGACCTGTGGTTCCATTCCATGATCATGCTGGCGCAATTCGGCCTGACGCCGCAAGACGTGCTGCAGGAACTGGCGCGGCGCGAAGGTTTGTCCGGGATCGAAGAGAAAGCCAGCCGCAAGCTTGGCGAAGGCGAACAGGCGGAAAGCGATTCCAGTAAGAATTGAGGCCCGCACAGGGCGACTTTGTTATAGCATCCTGTTTCCATTCGGCTGTTGATATCTGGAGATAATTTGGAAAATTGTATTTTTTGCAAAATCGCGGCCAAGCAGATTCCATCCAAGCCGATCTATGAAGACGACGACCTGATCGCCTTCCACGACATCAATCCGGCGGCGCCCATCCATTTTCTTATTGTGCCGAAGCAACATATCGCAACTCTTGCCGATTGCGGTGAGCAGCATGCGGCTTTGCTGGGTAAAATGGCGCTCCTGGCGCCGCGTCTCGCAAAAGAGCAGGGTTGCGGCTACCAACTCGACGAGCAAGGCCAGCCGAGCGGCGGTTTCAAGACCCTGTTCAACACCGGACCGGATGGCGGCCAAGAGGTGTACCATTTGCATATGCACGTCATCGGCGGACCTAAGCCGTGGCGCGGGCAGCGCTAAGCCGGCTTTGCGCCGGCCAGAAATGCTGTCGGGATGGTAAGGAATCAACGGTTACTTTGACTTAGCAGGTCCGGGCACAGAATGTCCGGCAAGGAGAAAAAAATGGGTTCGTTCAGTATTTGGCACTGGTTGATCGTGCTGGTTATCGTGATGTTGGTATTTGGCACCAAAAAAATCGGCAACATGGGCTCTGACCTCGGCAAGGCCGTCAAGGGCTTCAAGGATGGCGTCAAGGGCGAGGAAGAAAAAGCCGCCGCTGACAAGCAAACGATTGATGTGGCAGCCAAAGAAAAGGACAAGTCCGGCAACTGAGCCATGCCTGCCGGCGCATAGCCATGCCGCCGGCCGGGTCTGATGCTTGCCGCTCCTCCCCATGATCGATATTGGTCTTACTAAACTTGCTCTGATCGGCGTTGTCGCTCTGGTTGTCGTCGGCCCTGAAAAGTTGCCGACGGTGGCCCGCATGGCCGGCTCGCTGTTCGGCCGCGCCCAGCGTTACATCAACGAAGTGAAAGCCGAAGTCAGCCGCGAAATCGAGCTGGACGAGCTGCGCAAGATGCAGCAGGACGTGCAGGAGGCGGCCGGCGATATCGAGCAAAGCATTGCGCGCGGCATGGCCGACGCCGACAAGTACGTCCACGCCGCCTGGGATGACAGCGCCAGCAGCACGCCGGAAACCTACAAGGTGGAACAGCTGGCGATCAAGGCCAAGAGTTTTCGCAAGAAAAAGCTGGCGCGCAGCAGCGCCGTGCCGGCCTGGTACAAGCAGCAAAGCGGCCAGAAGTCGCGCGTACTGTCCGGCGCCGCCCGCGTGGCGAAATACCGTCCGGCCAGCCAGGGCAAGTCTTCCGCTTCGTTTTTTTCATGATCTCATGCGTCTGCCCACTGTACTTACGGTCGACGCCTGATATCCGCACAATAGCTTGTTCGCAAAATACCCGCCCCCATGACTGAAGAACAAAAATCCAGCGGCGTCGAAGAGACGTTCATTTCGCACCTGGTGGAATTGCGCAATCGCATCATGAAAGCCTCGATCGCGATCATCGTGATCTTCCTGTGCCTGATGCCGTGGTCGGCGAACATCTACGACTTCCTGGCGGCGCCTATGCTGAACGCGCTGCCGCACGGCAGCAAGATGATCGCCACCGGCGTCATCACGCCATTCCTGATTCCGGTCAAGGTGACCTTGCTGGTCGCCTTCGTCATCGCCCTGCCTTGGGTGCTGTACCAGCTGTGGGCCTTCATCGCGCCGGGTTTGTACGCCCATGAAAAGAAGCTGATCGCGCCGCTGGTGGTGTCTTCCTCGGTGCTGTTCATCACCGGCGTGGCATTCTGTTACTACCTGGTGTTCGGGGTGATTTTCCATTTCATCAACAAGGTGGCGCCGGCCTCGATTTCGGTGACGCCGGACATCGACAACTACTTCGATTTCGTGATGACCATGTTCATCGCCTTCGGCATGACCTTTGAAGTGCCGATCGTGGTGATCGTGCTGGTGCGCATGGGTCTGGTGTCGCTGGAAAAACTGAAATCGATCCGACCCTACGTCATCGTCGGCGCCTTCGTGGTGGCTGCCATCGTCACGCCGCCCGACATCATGAGCCAGATGCTGCTGGCAGTGCCGCTGTGCCTGCTCTACGAGATTGGTTTGCTGGTGGCACCGCTGTTCGTCAAGGCGACCCAGGCGCCGGTTGATTCGGAAGAGGCCGTCTGACAGATAAGCGGAGCGGCTCGCAGCCGCTCACGCAGGCCAGCTTATTGGCAGTTCCACAAAACAGAACGAGCTGTGACAAGGTAGGGTGGGCACCTGTGCCCACGCTGTGCCGTAAACACTCGTACCTCAGACTGCGCGTCCCACCATATCCGCGTGGGCACAGGTGCCAACCCTACGCGCGACGGATAAACAAGATTTGTCATGATTTAAGAAAATATCAATCATCAGTCACCGGCGTCTTGATCTGGCGCAGCCAGCTGACCAGCGGATAGGCATCCTTGAAGCCGTTCAGCAGTTCCTTCTCCAGCGCGTCTGACAGCATCTTCTTGATCGGCGTTTCCTTCCAGACGATGAAATTCTTCAGCTTGATGTATTCAATGTGCGGCGCGTCGGCGTCGAATCCCTTGGGTGGGCGGATCAGTTTGCCCTCGGATTGCAGAGTGCCGTAAGTCGCCACCAGCTCCTTGTTCTTGAGCAGCTTGCCAAAGCCGCCGGCATCCGCCACCACCTGGTTGCGGATCGCGCGCAAGCGGTCGGCGGGCGGCATGTACTCGCCGCCGGCCACCAGCAGCGTGCCGCTGGCATCTATGTGAAAATAATAGGACGGACCGCCGCCCTGGCTCGGCTTCTTCAAGCCGCTGGCGATGATGGACGCCGAGAAGTAGGTCTTGTACGGGCTCTTGTCATGTGAAAAACGCATGTCGCGGTTAATGCGGAACAAGGCCTTCTTCGGATTGCAGCCGGCAATCGAGGGGTCGAATTTGCTGACCTCGCCGATCAGGCGCGTCACCAGTTCCAGGAATTCCGCGCGCAGGATATCGTAGCGCGGCTTGTTCATGACGAACCAGGCCCGGTTGTTGTTTTCAGAGAGTTCGGCAAGGTATTGGGTCAGGTCGCGGACGTGCATTGCAGTTTTCCTTTATGCGCTTGTTTTTATGAAAGCCTGTTGGGTGGCGTGGTCGCGGGTACGGACATGGCGAATCGGTAATTATCGCACCAGATCCGATATTCGATGGTCGTGCTAGTATTTTCAAAAAACCGCGCACTACCGGCCTGGCGCGCGCTTCACAGGAGACTCTCTCATGACGCATGGTATCGACGACCGCAAGCGCTGGTCGGCCCTGATAGTGCTTTGCCTTGGCGTGCTGATGATCGTGCTCGACACCACGATCGTCAACGTCGCCTTGCCCTCAATCGCCGCCGACCTCAAATTTTCCGAAACTTCGCTGGTGTGGGTAGTGAACGCCTACATGCTGACCTTCGGCGGCTTCCTGCTGCTGGGCGGCCGGCTGGGCGACCTGTACGGCCACCGGCGCATGTTCCTGCTCGGGATCACCTTGTTCACGCTGGCTTCGCTGGCCTGCGGACTGGCCAATTCGCAAGTGCTGCTGGTGTGCGCGCGAGCGGTGCAGGGCCTGGGCGGCGCCGTGGTCTCGGCAGTCTCGCTGTCGCTCATCATGAATCTGTTCACCGAACCGGGCGAGCGCGCCAAGGCCATGGGCGTGTACGGCTTCGTCTGCGCCGGCGGCGGCAGCATCGGCGTGCTGCTCGGCGGGCTGCTGACCAGCGCGCTCAGCTGGCACTGGATCTTCCTGGTCAACCTGCCGATCGGGATCGCCGTCTATGCGCTGTGCGCCGGTCTGCTGCCGCGCGCCAGCGGCGCCGGCCATCACAAGCTGGACGTGGCCGGCGCCGCCAGCATCACGCTGGCGCTGATGCTGGCCGTGTACGCGATCGTCAACGGCAACCAGGCCGGCTGGCAGTCGACCCAGACGATCGTCATGCTGCTGGCGGCGGTGGCGCTGCTGGCCCTGTTTCTCGCGATCGAAGCGCGCGTCAAGGCGCCGCTGGTGCCGCTGGCGCTGTTCCGCCTGCGCAGCGTGGTGGTCGCCAATATCGTCGGCGTGATGTGGGCGGCGGCGATGTTTGCCTGGTTCTTCATCTCCGCGCTGTACCTGCAGCGGGTGCTTGGCTACCGGCCGCTGCAGGTCGGCCTGGCGTTCCTGCCGGCCAACCTGATCATGGCGGTGTTCTCGCTGGGGCTGTCGGCCAAGCTGGTCATGCATTTCGGCATTCGCCTGCCGCTGGCCGCCGGCCTGCTGGTGGCGGCGATAGGACTGGCGCTGTTTGCGCGGGCGCCGGTGGATGGCAGCTTCCTGCTGGATGTATTGCCGGGCATGCTGCTGCTTGGGCTAGGGGCTGGGATTGCGTTCAATCCGATGCTGCTGGCGGCGATGAGCGAAGTGGCGCCCAGCGAATCCGGGCTGGCTTCCGGCGTCGTCAATACGTCCTTCATGATGGGCGGTGCGCTCGGACTGGCCTTGCTGGCCAGCCTTGCCGAAGCACGCAGCGATAGTTTGCTGCAGGCTGGCGTGGCAGCCCAGGCCGCGCTCAATGGCGGCTATCAGCTGGCGTTCCTGGGTGGGGCGATATTTGCCGGCGTGGCGGCGGTGCTGGGCGCCGTATTGCTGCGGGCGGCGCCGCAGCCGGTAGCGGAGGGTGCCGCTCAGGAGGAGTTGGAAACCACAGAGTGAAAGGCCGCCTGGGCGCACAGCCCAAGCGGCGCTGATGTGATTACTCGGCTTCGCGCTTCATCGGCGGCCGCTTGCCGATGATGGCTTCCACCGTGCTTTCCTGGGTCTTGCGCAGCACCGTCAGCTTGGCCTTGCTGCCGGGTTTCAGCTGGGCGATCAGGTTGGTCATGTCGGTGCTGTCGGTGATCGGCTTGCCTTCGATCGCCACCAGGATATCGCCCGGCTTCAGGCCGGCCTTGTCGGCCGGGCCGCTCTTGATGACGCCGGCAATGATGGCGCCGGTCTTGCGCGTCAGGCCGAAGCTTTCCGCCAGTTCCGGCGTGATGTCCTGCGGTTCGACGCCGATATAGCCGCGCACCATGTGGCCAGTGTTGATGATCGATTCCATCACGGTCTTGGCGGTGGTCATCGGCACGGCAAAGCCGATCCCGAGCGAGCCGCCGGTGCGCGAATAGATTGCCGTGTTGATGCCCAGCAGGTTGCCGTTGGTATCGATCAGGGCGCCGCCCGAATTGCCGGGGTTGATGGCGGCATCGGTCTGGATGAAGTTTTCAAACTGGTTGATGCCGAGATGGCTGCGGCCCAGTGCGGAAATGATCCCCATGGTCACGGTCTGGCCGACGCCGAACGGATTGCCGATCGCCAGCACGACGTCGCCGACGCTGGCTTCATCGGCGCGGCCCAGGGTAATCGCCGGCAGGTTGGGCAGCTCGATCTTGATCACGGCCAGATCGGTTTCCGGATCGGTGCCAACTACTTTGGCGGTAGTGGTGCGGCCATCGGCCAGCGCCACTTCGATTTCATCGGCCGATTCGACCACGTGGTTATTGGTCAGGATATAGCCTTGCGAGCTGACGATGACGCCCGAACCCAGGCTCGACTGCTTGTCGTCCGAGTCGTCGCCGCGGTCGCCGAAGAATTTGCGCAGCAGCGGATCTTCCAGTACTTCCGGGCTGGCCGGCTTGGCTTCCTTGCTGGTGAAGATATTCACCACCGACGGCATGGCCCGCTGCGAAGCCTGGCGGTAGGAGCTAGGCGCAACGGTGCCGGGCGCGGCTTCCTGCAGCGGCACCTTGGAGGCGGCGATATGCAGGCGCGAGCTGGTCAGCGAACCGGTTAGCCAATCTGGCTTCAAGGTCGTTACAATGAACAGGATCGCTAAACCGACGGTCACGGTTTGTGCAAATAACAGCCAGAAACGTCGCATAGTGGAGTCTTAGAAGAGGTCAAAAATCGTGAGTCAGCATTCAGTCAGCCGCATCGATATGGCAAAGTATCTTGCCGAAGCATTAAACATTATACAGTTCCGCGACTATTGTCCCAATGGCTTGCAGGTCGAAGGGCGGGCGCAAATTCAGCGCCTGGTGAGCGGCGTCACCGCCAGCCAGGCTTTGCTGGAAGCGGCGCTGGAGGCCGGCGCCGATGCGATCCTGGTGCACCATGGCTATTTCTGGCGCGGCGAGGATGCGCGCGTCGTCGGCAGCAAGCATAAGCGACTGAAGTTGTTGTTAACGCATGATATCAACCTGTTCGCCTATCACTTGCCGCTCGATTCCCATCCGCAGTTCGGCAACAACGTGCAGCTGGCGCAGCAGCTGGAACTGGTCCCGGACGGCCGTTTCGGCGACGACCAGCTGGGCTGGCTGGGCCATGCCGCCGCGCCGCAGATGAAAACCGTGGGCGATCTTGCCGCCGTCATCGAACGCCGCCTGAAGCGGGCGCCGCTGCTGATCGGCGATCCGGCGCAGCCGCTGGCACGTGTCGCCTGGTGCACCGGCGGCGCCCAAGGCATGCTGGGCGACGCCATCGCGGCCGGCGCCAGCGTCTATATCAGCGGCGAGATATCCGAGCCGACTGTGCACCTGGCGCGCGAAAGCGGTGTCGCCTACCTGGCGGCCGGCCATCACGCCACCGAGCGCTACGGCGTGCAGGCGCTGGGACAGCACCTGGCGGAGCGTTTCGGCCTGCAGCACCAGTTCATCGATATCGACAACCCGGTTTGAGCGCGACCACGGCATAGGCATGCAGGCATGAGCAAAACAGTAGAAATCGTCAGGATCGACAAATGGCTGTGGGCGGCGCGCTTTTTCAAGACCCGCACCCTGGCCAGCGACGCGGTCGACAACGGCAAGGTGAAGCTGGGCGACGAGCGCGTCAAGCCTGCGCGCAATCTCAAGACCGGCGAGATATTGGCGATCGACAACGGCGCCAGCGTCTGGGAAGTCGAAGTCCTGCTGCTGGCCGACGTCCGCGGCTCGGCCGCGATCGCGCAAACGCTGTACCGGGAAACCGCGCAAAGCATCGCCAAGCGCAGCATCGTGGCCGAGGACCGGAAATTCTTCAAGGAACCGACCATGGCGATCAAGGGCCGGCCCACCAAGCGCGACCGCCGTTTGTTGGATAAAGCACAATCCTGAGGGGTAATGCTGGTTAGTTAAGACTGAACGGCATTTTTCTTTGCAAGGACTAGTAGGGTGGGCACCTGTGCCCACGCGGAAAGCCGATCATTCGAGGAGCGAACTCAGCGTGGGCAGAAAACCTGCCCCACCCTACGTCATGCCGTTCCGACCCCAACTGAGCGGCATTACAATCCTGGGGCCATTTTCCAATGATGATCTGACATCGCTTTCGCGCAATTTTCCCGGTAGCGTGGAACTGCCCGGAGCGATTCCGCCGGCTGGCGCCGCCGCGGCATGGGCCAGCCCGCGGACTCAGGCAGCGCAAATAAACTCCCGAGCAAATTCGAAGGAGCTCTCGGTAGAATTGCCCCTCTAAGTCGCTGTTTGACATTTCGATTCTGGTGCATAATAGTACGAGCGTTCGCATTCTTGCAGGCAGGGGCAAAGCCCGCACCAGCAAGCGTCGCTCGACACCAAGCTAACCAGAGCCGACAGGCAGAGACAGGAATATCGTGGCACACACTGACACGCCGCCAAAATTCATGCGCAAAGGCGAACTGACACGCGCAGCGATCCTGGAT
>Ga0210409_10001944_pt1 | contig 25763 bp, 24 predicted proteins | sample IncBWH17MmetaG_FD_161649 | JGI IMG/M metagenome (GOLD analysis project Ga0210409, IMG submission 161649) | Forest soil microbial communities from Barre Woods Harvard Forest LTER site, Petersham, Massachusetts, United States - Inc-BW-H-17-M | ecosystem: Environmental > Terrestrial > Soil >...
AAATTCGGGCGGAATGGTGACTACCGGAAAACTCTTGGCGAATTCAGACTTCAGGCCCACGGAGGTCACGCGACGAAGGGTCTTGCCGTCCGCGTCAAACAAGTAGAGCGACGCAGTGTCCAGCCCAAAAAGTTCCAGAATCTGGTGCAACGTACGCTGTACGGAATCGGAAAGGTCCAGCGAAGAGCCCAACGTCTCCGCGATGGAGTTCAGCACCACCAGTTCACGGTTGCGACGGCGAATCTCCTGCTCGGCACGGCGCCTCTCGCTGACGTCCAGAAGAAAACCCTGATACGCAGTCACATTTCCCGCGGCGTCGCGTATAGCCGTGGAAGATTCACTGACCGTGCGGATTTCGCCGTCCTTGCGGCGGATTTCAAACTCAAAATCGTTTACGGAACTGTGCTCCTGAAGAAGGCGCTTGAGGCGATCGCGGTCCTGGGAGTTCACGTACAAAGTCTGCGGAATTTCCGTTTGCATCAACTCATCGCGGTCCACGTAGCCAGTGATGCGCATGAAGGCGTCATTGAAATCGAGAAAGCGTCCTTGCACCGTGGTGATGAATACGCCTTCCTGGACGCTGGCAACCAGGGTGCGGTATTTTTCTTCGGCTTTCTTGCGCTCGGTGATGTCTTTGAGCACGTGAATGGTTCCCAGCTTGCGCCCGGCGGGGTCGGTGAAGATGGAGTTGGACGCCAGGAAAAACCCTTGCAACCACGGATCAGGTTGATCCGCCTCGCCGGAGATTTCTTCGCAATAAGGACAAATCTCGAAGGCCGCCTCCCGCGGGCTAAAGAAATCGCTGACCGAGCGGCCGACCAGCGCGGTGCAATCCTTACCCAGCAGATTCGCGAGCCGTAGGTTGCTGCGCACGATGCGGCCTTCCTTGTCGTGTACAAGGATCGGGTCACCGATGGAGTCGAAGGTATATACCCATTGCTGCTGGACGGTTTTGACCTGATCAAACAGGCTGACGTTTTCCACGGTGGTGCCGAGGAAGTTGGCCACATTCACGAGATACGCAATCTCATCTTCTTGGAATCGTTTTCCGGCGCGGGCCCCGATATTCAGAATGCCGACGACCGAGGCCTTGCCGCGCATGGCAACGCTGACAACCTGGGAAAGGCCCGCTTCGGCCATGCTGCGGCGAATTTTAACGTCGCGCTCTTCATCGAAGCGCGTGATGCGGTAACTCTCCTTCAACGCATCCTGAATCCAGGGATTTTGAGAGGACAGCCGGTCATTTTGTTTTCGAAATTCGTCGGAGTATCCCAATGACGCGCGAATCACGAACTCGGAGGCTTCACCCTTCCCTTCCAGCAAACGGATCAACCCATTGCCCGTGTTCAAGCTCCCGAGGATCTGATTCAGCACCTTTTGCAACAGCTCCGGCATGGAAACCGATTGGCTGCTGGAAGCCGTAAGCATGGTGAACTGGCGCATCTTTTCGCCCAGTTCCACGGTGCGGGCGCGAGCCGCTTCGAGCAGAAGCACGATCATGCCGATACCCAGGCCGGCGTTGAGGAAATGGTCGAAAGCGAAGCGGAGCAGATGAAGTTCTTCCACCGTCCATTGCGGGCGGTCGATATTGTTGAGTCCAAGGAGCGTGAACGCCCCGGCGAGTAATTTTGCTCCATGGCCACGACTCACCTCTGGCGCGCGCCACAGCAGCCATGCCGAGCCCAAGCACAGAACGCTTGAGAGGATGGCGAATTCCCAGGCAGCCTCGGGATGGTGCAGCCGGCTGCGCTGATAGGAGCAGGTAATGAGGGTGAGCAGCCCCGCAAGCCAGAACATGGGGACATACAGACGGTTTTCCCCAAGGGTCAACTGCAGCACGGACGCAAGAAAAAGGGAGAGCGCGGCAATGCTCGCACCCACCGAGATTATCTCCAAATTGGGATTCGCGAGGAAGGTTAGCGCCAGCTCCGAAAAAGACGAAATCGTAAGGGAAATCCAGCCGAACAGCCACAGTTTGTAGAAAGCAGTAGCGTTATCCCGTTTGAGATGGATGAACAGGACCAGCAGAGTGAGGCAGGCCGTCGCTTCAAAGAAAGAAATTCCCTGGAGGCCTTGATTCGAAATCACGCCGCCCCTCCCAAAGAGCAACCCGCACGGTAATAGAGAAAAGAACCCTGAACACTTCCCGAGGAGGAAGCGCGCGTACCACTGGAATGACGCTAACACGCTATTTTCTGACTAGGCAAGAGCACCCAAAAGGTGCTGTGCCGTCCCGTATAATGCTACTTGGGAGAACCCTTACCGTGGACTTGGGAAACATACTGGTTGTGGACGACGAGGAAGCGATCCGCGAGGTCGTTTCGACGATGCTGGAGTCGAAAGGCTACCACTGCACGGCCGTGGGTAACGGACGCGCGGCGCAAGAATGCGTTCGCAAGTCCTCGCCCGACCTGGTGCTCAGCGACATGATCATGCCGGAAATGGACGGCATCAAGCTGTTGGATTGGATGCGGGGCCACGATCCGGAAGTTCCGGTGATTATGGTCACCGCGATACACGATATTTCGACGGCGCTGGAGGCCATCCGGCGTGGAGCTTACGACTACATTTTGAAGCCGTTCGAGAAGGATCAGCTCTTTCACGGTGTTGGCCGCGCGATTCAACACCGGCGTCTGGTAGTGGAGAATCGAAATTACCAGCGCGACCTGGAGCAGAAAGTCGAAGAGCGCACCGCACAACTGCAAACCGCTTTCGCCCAGCTTGAACAATCCTACGACGACACTCTGGAAGCGCTGGGAAGCGCGTTGGACCTGAAAGATGCGGAAACCGAGGGGCATTGCCAGCGAGTGACTGCATTCACGATTCAGATTGCCAAGGCCGTTCCGGTCCCGATGCTGTACTTGCCGATTCTTGCGCGCGCCGCGTTTTTGCATGATATCGGTAAAATGGCAATCCCGGATTCGATACTCAGGAAGCCCGGTCCGCTGGATAACGATGAAAAACAGATCATGCGGACGCACTGCGACGTTGGCTACGGCATGCTTACGCGCATCCCCTTTTTGCGGGATGCCGCGGAAATTGTGCTGGCGCACCAGGAATTCTTCGATGGTACCGGGTACCCCCGGGGCTTGCGCGGGGAACAGATCCCACTCGGAGCGCGCATCTTTTCGATCGCCGACGCCATGGACGCGATGATCAGCGACCGGCCGTACCGCAAGGCCTTGCCGCTCTCCCACGCCCGGGAAGAAATACGCCGCTGCGCCGGAACCCAATTCGATCCGAAAATTGTGGAAGTATTTCTGTCGATCCCCGAGGAACATTGGCGGGAATTGCGCGAAAGCCTCGGCTCACCGTTTCGCCTGGCCCATTTGAAGAATTTCTAACCTATCGGCGAACATCCTCAGCGCCGCTTGGACCGGCTGCTTGCGCGTTCGACGCGCTCTCGGTGCCGTTCTTTGTCATCCCGGCCGGAGAGCCGCGCCCTTTGCGGCTCGGAGTGGAGGGATCCCTCCCCAATCTTCGCGTCTTGAGCACCATTCACGTAAAAAAAACGGGAGGCCGGACTGCAGCCTCCCGCTTCGGTTGAGTTGTTTTGTAAGTGTTAGAACTCGTAGCGCAATGCGAACTGCAAAACGCGCGGAGTGCTTGAAGTAGAACTGATAATCCCAAAGTTGCCTGTACCGTTGAGGGTCTGACCGGCCGGGGGATTAAAGCTCGGGTGATTCAGGACGTTGAACGAATCACAGCGAAATTTAAGTTGCTGCTTTTCGGACCACGGCATCTTGAAGGCTTTACTAACGCCCATGTCGATGTTGAAGAATCCGGGTCCGCGCAAAACGTTCCGGTTGCCGACTCCGCCGCCCTGATCAAAAGACAGCGAGTTCAGCGCGGTCGAGGCGTCCTTGAAGAATTGCAAGGTGTTGCCGCCCTCCGTATGGATCGATGCTTGCAGCGGCCCTGTTGGCCCGGTGAGCAACGCCGGTGCATCCAGCGTGAACGCCGTGGGGAAGGAACCCGTCGCCACGTTAAACGGATAACCGGAACGATAGGACACGATTCCGGACCAACTCCATCCGCCTAGGAAGAAATTCACCGGCTTGGAGGCGTTCCGCCCGAAAGCGCGGCCTTGGCCAAAAGGCAAATCGTAGACGAAGTTCGCGCTCACCAAATGGCGTGCATCAAAATCTGAGCTGGCACGGCAGACCCGGAGATTTTCCAAATTGCAGACCAGCCCTGCGCCATTGCCCGTATACTGCACGTAGTTGTTGGTGATTTCCGAGACGTTATCGATGGAGTGCGAAAGGGTGTAATTCAAGTCAAATTGCAGCCCATTCGAGATGCGTTTGCGAAGGGTTAGCAGCAAGCCGTTGTAGGTCGAGCTGGCGTAATTGCCGATGTAGCCGTTCGCACCGGTTTGTGCCGGTAACGCAACGTTTGGCGCGATCACACCATTAAATACCATGTCCAGGATTAGAGTCGATAAATCGCCCTTAAAGATTGTGTTTGGAAAAAACTGGGCGAGGACCGGAGCGCAGCCGGGGAAGCATTGATTATCGAACCATGGCTGGTTGGTTACAGGAACTCCCGTCTCGACCTGTTTTTGGAGCGCGGCAAAAGCCGCCAGCAGGTGTTGCCCGGAGGTTGGGTCCACAAAATCCGTGGTGGTCGCGGCATCTCCAACGGCGAGCAGCCTACGACCCAAGCGCAATACGTAGGTGCTCTCGAACAAGAAATTGCCAGGCAATTCGCGCTGGATGCCGAAGTTAATAATGTCCGAATAGGGGGTCCTGACCTTTCGATCGAATTGAAAAAAGGACGGAAAGCCACCGTTCGCCAAACCAACAGGATTTCCGTTGGCATCAAGGTTCGGTGTGTTGGGACTCGAGACGCTTGGCGCAGCCGGGAAAAACCCTGCCGGAAAAGTTGAGTAGCCATGGAACCGTGGGTCCGTCGCGAGTGAACTGGCGGGATCTCCGGTACCAAAAATCTGGTTGGCGGAAGAATCATACAGAAAAGTATTCTGATCCAAGCCAAAGCTCGCGCCGCCACTGACGCGGTCGAACAGGATTGCGCCGCCCAAACGCACGGTCGTCTTACGATCGCCAAAAATCGATCCCAAAACTCCCGAACGAAACCCTGGGTTCCAGGCAATACCGAGGCGCGGGCCAAAGTTCTTATAGTCCGGATCGTAGTAACCGCGTTTGCCATTTGCTGACCCGCCCGGGCTATAGCTAACCAGCGGGACCGCATCGTTTCCGCTGACGCCGTTCGCCGCGGCGGCCAGTCGAGTGGCAAAATAGACATCTTCATTGACGCTGGGAACCGACTCAAATCCATTTATTTCGTAGGGAACGGTGTGGAAACTCCAGCGAAGCCCAAAACTGATCGTTAGATCCGATCGCGCCTTCCAGGAGTCCTGGGCATACAATTCAAATTCATTGTAGTTGAAGTCGCGTTTTTTGCCGGTGCCGTTCGGAAAGGGAGTGCCGGACGTATCGTAGTTGAAATTGCTGCCGACAGAGGCATAGCGGCCGAGAAGAAAGGGAAAAGCATTGTCCCAGTTGGAGATCGCGGACTGATCGCCGTTTAGATCCGCTGGATCGCCATTGACCACGGAAGGACGGACGGAGTTATCCAAAGCAAAAATTGTCCCTCCCAAGCCAAGGCTGATGAAGTTGAAGTCGTTCTTGAGCGAGCTAATCTGCCGGATGAGTTTTATATCGGTGCCGAACTCCAAAGTGTGTTTGCCCTTTGTCCAACTAAGAGCATCACGGAATTCAGGAACCGGGACATTTCGTGACTGGGTCGAAGAGCTAAGATAAGGATTCGAGAGTGGCCCGCCAAACGTGAACTCGTTGGGAAAGGTCGGAGAAGGGATCGCGGGGAAATCTGCGATGGACCGGACAAGACCCGCCGAGAATTGGTTGATTAAATTCGCGGATTTGCTCCACGTCCAGCCAATGGAGAAGGCATAGCCATTAAATTTGTCGCGGCTGTTTGGCGCAGTGTCGCCAGGAAACTGAACGATGCTAGTGTTAAAGTCATCGTCGATACCGAGCCGGTCAACGCTCCCTCGGAAAAAGAACTTGTGTTTGTCGGACAGGTTCCAGTCGACGCGGCCGGTGTAGAGATTTTCCGTCTCGTGCGAAGGCGCCGTAAAGCGGAACCCTTCGGAATTGACTCCATCACCGCCAGACGGATCGTTCGGTTCCGGATAAGGCCGTGAATTGATGGCAGTCAACAGGTCAGGGTCCGCCCCAATCCCTATGGGGTCGAGGTTAGCAGTCTGTTGAGCGGACAGGGTTGTGATGCAAGTGGGATTGATATTCAGGCGGGCTGTGCCGTCGCATCCGACCCCGGCATTAATATACGACATCTGGCCTGCCCGAAAAGCGTCCGTTGGGACCGCACGCTCAATCTGTTGCCCGGAAGCCCGCCGAAGTCCCTCGTAGTCGAAAAAGAAAAAGAGCTTGTCCTTCTTGATCGGTCCGCCGAGGCTACCACCGAACTGGTTGCGGACAAGGTGCGGGGTGCTAACGCCGTCGCGGTTACTAAACCAGTCGTTGGCCGGAAAGGTCCGGAAATACTCCCGGGCGTTGCCGTGCAGATCATTGGAGCCGCCTTTGGTAACGAAGTTGATGTCGCCGCCGCTGCTGCGCCCAAAGTCTGCTGTTTCCCCGGCCGTGATGGTCCGTACTTCCTGCAAGGAATCGATCGACACCCCGAGCGTCGGAGTAAACGCCTGACCTGTGGCTTGGTCGTTGATGTCAACGCCGTCCAAAGTGATATTGCCCTGGTCCGAGCGAGAGCCGTTGATGGCACCAGCGTCGTTGACGCCAGCTTGCAACAGCATCAACCCCGCAGGGTTCAGCCGGAACTGGAAAGGCAATTCTGCGATTGACTTGCCATCGATCACGTTGCCCACGGTCGCGTCGGTGGTGTTGAGCGTGGCGCCGCCATTTGATTGCACCTCAACCGTCTGGGTCAGGCTGCCCACCTGCATGGTGACGTTGTGCGATTCCACGCTGGCAACTTGCAGAGCGATATTGTCCAGCACCATTTTCTGGAAGCCGTCCTTCACGAACGTAAGCTGGTAGCTCTCGCTCGGCGTAACTTTCAGGAACTGGTAGAAACCGATTTCGTTGGTCTGGGTGGTGAGGTGAATACCGAGCTGCGGGTTGTCGAGAGTGACCTCGACGCCGTTCATGCTACCGCCGGATTTATCGCTGACGATGCCGTTGACCCCGGAGAATTGTTGCGCGCGGAGAGCTGGGCCAACGAGCAAAACCACTACTGCCAACAGCCACTTCACAGAGCACAAGCGTTTCATGGTAAGAATTGCCTCCTCAGAACATTTCCCCGCTCCCCAAAGGAGAGCTCACCCCTGTGGGCAGGGGCCGCCAAACTGAATTGCTGACTGTTGAGATCTTTCACCCCGACTCCAACTGATCCCCAAACTTCAGTTGGGATACTGCAAGCGCCTCCGGTTCGCTGCGGCAAAGACTTTTGGTTTCCAAATAACAAAAGTCCAGGACACCCAAGCCAGTCGCGACCAGAATCGCCCTGCGTACAGCAACATACGCAGCCATCACCATGTTTTGTTCCGAAGTATCCGGGAGTGAGAAAAGCGCCGCGCAGGCACAGCCCGGAACGAACCGAGCACCGAAACGCCCGGAACAGAACGGTGGTACCGTTGGCTAGTATTCAATCACGAATTACCGCCCTACGTATAGGAGGAGTAGCAAAAAAATCCATAGGGCGTCCAAAAAGTGCCAATAGTAGGAGGTGACCTCGGCGGCCACGCTGCGGGATACCTTCGCCAGGTCGAAGTTTCTGCTGGCAACGTAGAGTAAAGCCCCCACCCCCCCAAGCAAGTGAAGAGCATGGGCGCCGGTGAAGATGTAAAAGAAGCTACTGGCCGGATTGGAAGCAAGATAAATACCTTGCGATTCAAGCTGTCGCCAAGCCACAACCTGGCCAGCGAGAAAAAGAACTCCCAAAACCGTGGACGAATTCCAATACCTTTTGAACCCAGAGATATCCTGAATTGCGAGACGCTTGCGGGCCAGTTCAATTGTTGCGCTGCTGGCGAGAAGCACCATGGTATTGATCCAAAGGAGCGGAGGGATGCGAACGGCGACCCAGTCCGCGCTGGAACCTCTGCGAACCAGGAAGGCGCTGGCAAGGGCCATGAAGAACATCAGTATGGAGACGATTCCAACGGCAATACCGGTGTAGTACCGGTTGGGAGAAGGACGGCCGCGACGGCGGCGCTTGCCGTCGTTTCCATCCGAATCATCGCCGCCGGGTGGGAGCGACGCCGGACCGCCACCGCCTCCGATCGGTTCGATGATCAGCTCAATATCGGCCTTCGAAGTTGTGCCCGGCATGGAGGACCTTTCTAAAATCAGCGCGGCTTTGCAACTAACAGTTCCGGCGCGAGATGCTGCGGAACCGGGACGCGAGAATCATTCTCCAGGAATTCGTAGGCCCCGCGATAAACGACAGGTCTGGCGGTTAGGCCTTCGCTTCTTGAGGGCAGCGGGTTGTTCCATTCCAGCGTAGAAGCGCTCCATGGATTGTTTTCCGCGGCGGACTTACGGTGAAGAAGGGTGTTCGCAAAATTGAAGATGAAGAGGAGTTGCGCACCGACAGTCCAGACCGTGGCTAGCGTGACGAAAGTTCGAATCGACGAGCCGGCCGAAACCAGAGCCACCCGCTGAGCGTCTGGCAGCACGCGAGACTCGGCCAGCAATCCGAGCCAGTGCATGGGCATGAAGATGGCGTAGACACCCGCGAAGGTCAGCCAAAAATGCAATTTGCCAACCGGTTCGTTCAGGCGCCGTCCAAAGAGCATGGGAAACCAGAAGAAGAGCGCGGCAAGAATCGCAAACGTCGCGGCAACGCCCATCACCAGGTGGAAATGTCCAACGACGAATTCTTCGCTTACCGCAGCGCGCGCAAGATCGTGGCGCGCAAGAAAAATTCCAGATAGGCCACCGGCGATAAACAGCGAGACGAATCCGATGGCAAACAGCATGGAAGCGGTGAGTTCGATGCGCGCGTCCCAGAGGGTACCGAGCCAACTGGCCAGCAAAAAGGCAGCCGGAACGCCCAAGGACGACGCGAGAACCGCAAAAACCAGCGGCGCGTAAGGATTCATTCCGGTGGCAAACATGTGATAACCCCACACGCAGAAACCCACCAGACCGACGCCGCCGAGCGCAAAAACCACCAGCCGCTCTTTCCAGACGGGCTTGCGAGCGAAGGTGGCAATCAGGTGCGTTACGATTCCGAAGCACGGCAGCATGGCTACATACACTTGCGCTTGCGCGAAGTACCAGAACAGCCGTTGCCAGAGAATGGGCAGACTTCCCTGCCGCACTAGATTCTGCGGCTGGTGCGCGAGGAAGGACGTGGTGGAGAAGAATTCCGAGCCCAGGAGCCGGTCGGAAAGCAGTGCAGCGGAGCCGGCGAGAAGAACGCTGAAAATAAGCATGCTGAGGATCGCGTTCAGGAACCAGGCCCACACGGTTATCGGAAGGCGCGGCAGGGTCATGCCCGGGGCACGCAGTTCGATGATAGTGACCGTGAAGTTGATCGCACTAAGCAGCGCGGCAAGCGAGAAAAGAGCGGCACTGGCCAGCCAGATATTGATGCCATGATTCTGTGGGTAGAAGAACGAAAGGGTGATGCCTGCAAATGAGGCAAGAGTGATCCAGAAGGAAAAGCGGTTCAGCGACGGAAACGCCATTTCGCTCGCGCCGATCTGCAGCGGCAGGAAGAAGTTGCCAAAACCCATTTGAGGAGCGGCGGTCAGAACAAAGAACACCATGAGAGAGCCGTGGAGAAGGCGTAGCGCGGCAAAGCCTTCTGGGGTCTGATCAAGGTGAGCAAAAAAGGGAATGGCGGTGTCCGGCCAGGAGGTGTGCGAACGAAGGACCGCCGAAAGCACCATACCGACCAGCACGCTAGCGAGCGCCAGCCATAGGTATTGCAGACCGATCGTCTTGTGGTTCGCGGAGAAGATTCGAGAAAAAACTCCAGCGCCGGTGGAATCGGAGGAGTTTGAGCCGTCGTCGTAAGTGACCATTATCGAAGCAGTTCCACCGCGTAGCGGCAGTTGCAAACCGCTATCTTAACGCGGGGCGAGAGTTTTGCAAGCAAAGCGAACTATAGCAAGGTGGCTCTTCACCGAGCGCTGAGAGACCATCTCAATCATCTTTCTAATAGACGGACCAAGTGCCGCGGGTAGCTAGTTCGCCCAAATGGCGGTCGGGATCGCGGAAGTACAGACTTTCGCCTCCGAGCTGCCAACTGACACGACCCTCAATCTCCACGCCGCAACGCGCAAACTGTTTCTCCCAAGCCACCAGTTCCGAGCGTTCGATAGCAAATGCAAAATGAATCTCGCCGGAGCTGCCGTGAGGCGGTATGGTGCCGCCGGAAAACACAAACGGTTGAGGGTTCTCTTCGCGACGGAACAGCAGAAGGACCTGGTGGCCGCTAACGGCGTAGGCGCGAAAGCGGGTGTCGCCGGCGATCACCCGCAGACCGAATACCCCTTCGTAAAATTTTGCGGAACGCTCGAGGTCGTCCACATGGAGCGCGGTTTCGAGGATACCGGAGAGCGTAGGCATCGGAACCTCCGTGACATCACAGCGAGAACTCGCCTTTTATAGCAGATTTCTGGAGCTTTGCGTTGGCCGTGTGGGCGGCCGACGGAGGCTACTGAAACTGTTTTTGAAAATCGGCGAATTGCTCGCGCAGGGTAAGCAGTTCCCTTTTCAATTCCGAGACTTGTTGTTCGAGTACCTGGATCCGCTCGTTGTCCAGCTCGGAGTTTCCTGGTTTAGGTGCCGCCGCCGGACGATCATTGTTCGAAATAGAAGAAGGCATCGTATCGCCGGAGAACAGGTGCATGTAGCGGGATTCTTTGGTGCCGGGTTCACGAGGCAGAACTTTGACCACCGGAGGTTCCCGGCGGGCAAGGAGATTCAGGGCCGCGTGCACGGCCTCAAGATCCTCGAACGCATACATACGTTCCGCGCGCGTGCGCAGTTCGCCGGGAGTCTGCGGTCCACGGAGAAGCAAAACGCACAGCACCGCGATTTCATGGCGGTGAAAATTGTAGAGCTCATTGAGCCGGTGCTCATACTTGGCGACGCGCGAATCGCCCCCTGCGGAACGCGCCAGCGCCTGATCGGAGAGCGAGCGAAGAGCGTGGCGAACAGCATCCTCTTCAAGGGTCACGACCGGTTCGCGATTCGATTTTTGATTGCAGGCGTTCAGGAGCGCATTAAGCGAGAGTGGATAGTATTCGGGAGTGGTGATTTCTTTTTCGACCAACGCTCCAAGAACGCGCACTTCGATATCCGAGAGTTGCAGATCCATGCGCAAATAATAACAGCGGCGGTTAAAACTGTGAAAAGGTCAATGTCTATGATCACCTCTCATTCATTGACATGGAGTAATCCATAACGTACAATAACTCGGAGAACTTGTACGTTAGTGTGAGGACTGCATATGGCGAATTCCCGCGTTTCCCGAGTGGATGTCAAGAGGATCACCGCTTCCGCATTTAGAAATAGACTGAAGCAGTGCCTTCGAGCGGCCACGAATAACAGAGTCGTTCTCATTGAGAATCGCCGCCAACCCTCCAAATACCTGGTCGATAAAGAATTTCTCGATGCTTTGGTGAGAGATCAGGAGTCGATGTTCGCCACTCTGGAGATACTTTGCGACCAGGATCTCACCAACCGCCTTTTACATCTGTCCAAGACGATTGATGATGACTTCGCCGAAGGAAATCTACTTACTTCGGCGGATGTTTTTGGAAAATGAGCAGGAACCGAAAGCGGCCGAGCGGCGATCCCGGTGCCACCGCTAGAGAGACCCCTCGCCTGCCAGGCGCCTTCGAGTTGAGATTCACCGAGGATGCCGCCAAGGAAATTCGCGGACTGGATGGGAGCATCAAAAAACAGTTGCAAAAAGCCTTGGCCAATAAGCTGACTGTAAATCCCGAAGGATATGGGTTGCCTCTGCGGGGACCGCTCGCTGGATATTGGAAACACGAATTTGCGGATCATCGCATCATTTACAGGGTCTACCCAGATCAACCCGCCGTCGTCATCTGCGCGGTCGGCCCTCGCAAGGAGGGCGACACGCAGGATGTCTACAACCGATTAATCTCTGTCGCTAAGACGGGGCGACTCGCTGAACAACTCGCCGGAGTCCTGGAAAAATTGCTTTTCAGAAAGAAATAACGGGATTGCTCTTTTGACGCGGCTATTCAAAATCCGACAGAGTGAGTTCCTTAGCTTCGATCGTCGAGTAACTTCTTCAATCTTGCAAACCCAGCGCGGCTGACGGGTAGTTTCACTCCGCTTGTCAGAATGGCCACCTTGCTATCCTTCGCATAAGGCTCGATGCGAACCACTCGTTCCAGATTCACCACATACGAGCGGTGGATGCGCACAAAGAGCGCCGGATCGAGGGCCATCTCCAACCCGGAGATGGTCTGCTGCTTCAAGTGTTTTTTCCCTTCGCTCACCAGCGACACGTAGTCGTCCAGGGCCTCGGCGTAATCCAGTTTCAGCGCTGGAATCAGCGTCACTTTCGTTCCGTCTTTCACGACAATGCGTTCCAGATATTGCCCCGCAGGCCGCGCGGCAGCGGCGAGTGCGGTGGGCTCCGTGCGGGCTTCTGGCTTCTGCTGCTTCGCCCGCGCCAAGGCGCTCTCAAAGCGATCGCGGCTGAAGGGCTTCAACAAATAATCCAGGGCATGGACGTCGAATGCCTTCATCGCATACTGATCGTAAGCGGTCACAAAGATCACCGCCAACTTGGTGGCGTCTACTAGCTCCAGCACGTCGAAGCCGGTGAGCTTCGGCATCTGCACATCCAGAAACAGCAGGTCCGGCGCGAACTCCGCCGCGGCCTTGACCGCTTCCATGCCATTGGCGCACTCGGCCACCACTTTAATTTCCGGGTGCGTGGAAAGCATCTCGCGCAGGATTTTTCGCGCGAGTTCCTCGTCGTCGACAATCAGCGCCTTCCATTTTCGCATCTCTGCACTCATCGGCTCGCTCACTGCGTCCCCTGCGTTTCGGCCGGGAGGCTAAGACGGACACGAAAAAGATTCTCTTCCGTGGTTGCCTCCAGGAACGCCTCTTTTCCGTAACGCGCTTCCAGACGCCGCTGGACATTTTTCAGGCCTACACCGTTTTTCTTTCGCGCGGAAACCGCTTCCGGATCCCAACTGTTTTCGACCACCAGCGCAAGCCGCCCATCCATCTGCCCCACGGTTAAACGTATCGATCCGCCTTCCGTCATTTGCGCGATACCATGCACCACCGCGTTTTCAAACAACGGCTGCAGCAGCAACGGAGGCAGCAGGCAACTTTTCGCCGCCTCCTGAATATTTTGTTCGACGTTCATGCGTTCCCCAAATCGTACCCGCTCAATCGCGCAGTAGCGGTCCAGCAAGTCCAGCTCTTCCTGTAACGGAATAAGCGCTTTCTCGCCCAGCCCGAGCGTCATGCGCAAGAAATCCGCAAGCAAAATGCACATCTCGCGTGCCCGCGCCGGATCGATGCTGGTCAGAGCGCTGATGGAATTCAGGCTGTTGTACAAAAAATGCGGATTGATCTGCGCCTTCAGCGCGCTGAGTTCCGCGTCCCGTGCGCGCACACTGGATTCCAGCGCACGTTCCTGTGCTTGACGCGACGCCTCTTGGGCATACAACGCGTAGTGAAAGGCTACTGCCAGCAGGTAATAACCGAAGCCGAGGCCGAACAACTGCAACTGTAGCCGCGAAAACTGGAGAGCAGTTCCGCTCCAACCCAGTCCCGAATCCAGCCACCTGGCAAGAATCCGGCCCACGATCACCCACAGAAAGCTCAGCACCACGGCGCTGGCAATATGCGTGAAGAATAGCTGGCTCAGCCCGGTGCGCCCGATCGGGTTGCTCCGGCAGGAGTACCGCGCCGACCATGCCACGCCCTGCGCCAGGGCGGAGAGAGGAACCGCCAGAGCGATGGCGCTCCGCCAAGTCATTCCCCAGGTGGAGACCAGCCACACGGAGAGCAACGCCGCGAACAGTAGCCAAGCGAGCCATAACGAGACCCAAAGCGTCTTTCGGATGTTGAATTGATCAGCCACTTCTTCAGTTCTTTACCGAAATTCCGCCGAACACCGCGCGGCCGTGCAGAATTAACATTTTTCTGGGTGGCGCTCCCGGCGCGTCTGGCAACGGTTGTCTGGTTTCATCGGAGTAGCCGGCAAAAATGCTCTGTCCCTGGAAGGTTACGATCCAGCGTTCCGGAACCGTGATTTCCACTCCGCCAAAAATCGCTTCCACGAAAATGTTCGCTTCCTCGCCTTCAATATCCGCGGATCGGAAATCCACCTCGACGCCGCCGAAAATCGCGGTGATGCTGCCGCCGCGAAAATTGCTTACGTTTACGCGGCGTTCTACTCCGCCGAACAGGGCATACTCGTTCACGGTGTCGGTTCCGCCGCTGGTGGCGGTTGCTTGCGGCAATCCCGGCCTTCCGAACCGGCTCCAGATAATCTGCACGCCCGCGAAGATAAGCAGGAGAGGCCAAATCGCGTTCCACGATAGATTCGTGAAGTGCAATTCATGCAGTTGCAGAACGATCCCCACGAGAATAAAACCGGTCCCCATCACGCGTTCGCCGGGCCTGAAAACTCTCGCCAATCCCACCGCAACGAGTGTCAATGGCCAATATATCCAGTACTGTTCCGCCCGGATAATTCCCATGTGATCCAGCAGAAACAGTGTTCCAACCACGATCAGGATGATTCCGGGGATCATTCCGCTGTGACGCCCCGGCCGCAAATTCCTGGCGGCGATATTCTGGTCGATCTCCTGATGAATCTGATCGCGAAGGTTGGCCCCGAATTTCTTGCCGTCAAATTGTCTCTGGTCGCTCATCCGGCTCCCCTGATTTCTTGCTGCTATGCTTGCCCGCGGTCGCTTACTGGTTGCTCTGCGCTCGACAATGAATTCGATTTCTGCTTCATGGAAACCGCCAACCCCAGCAGCACGAATGGTAGCGTGACAAGCGGCACGACGCGGAACGTGGCTTCCAGTTGCCCGAAATTCCAGAATGCGCTTGCTACAATCTGCCACCCAGCGAGAGCCAAGACTGGCACATTTCCCAGAAAGCTCGGAACGATTGCGGCGAGTTGCGCCTGAACATAGTCCAGACCTGCGCCCAATTCCACCACAAACATCGCTACCCCGGCGAACCAAAACGCGTCGCCCCACGGTCCGCTCCCCTGGCCATTTTTGTTCCGCGTGCTTGCCATCTGCGCCTCCGGGTCGGCCATCTCGGCCGCCCAAAGCCAAAATAGAAGACCCGGCAATGCGCGTCAGGAGCAAATCGGGGAATAGCGGCACTGTACCGGTGAACAGCGCCGTTAGCCCGGTGAATGCACGGGCAGGTAACTTGGGCCACGGCGCGTGACGAGAATTGGTGCCGTCGACGTGATATCAGGTCTGGCGCAGGAGGTTGCTTGAGAACTCCCAACGATATCGGAGTGACGCTCAGCGAATACTGATGGAGGGACCGCGACAAGGACAAGGACTGCGAGCAGCAGAATTTTTCGCATAGTTCACTCCCAGCGGGTACGAAAATCGTGCCTGACACTTAATATGACCAGTGGGGTGAGAGGAACTTGGATTTGTGGATTGCTGCCTATCGAGAAAAGAAGATGGTGCGGCCGAGTGGATTCGAACCACCACGGTATTGCTACCGCCAGCCCCTCAAGCTGGTGCGTCTGCCAGTTCCGCCACGACCGCGCAAAATCGAGTATAACCCGTAAAGCTTGCCGAGTGCCATCGTCCGTGGTTGACTCGGCGAAAAATACGCCACAAAATTGCAGTTATTTCTTGGGCTGAGTTGCCGGCGCTTGTTGTTGTGGAGTCGCCGCTTGCGGCGCAGCCGGCGCAGGCGTTGACGGCGCAGGCGTTGACGGCGCAGGTGTCACGGGCGCCGAGGTGACCGGCGCGGTCTTGGGCGCAGGCTTGGAATATTTCTCAAGAATGGAGCCCCCGCTCCCTCCCGCGTCTACTGCGCGATCCACACGCACAACCATGGCGAGTGCGCAGACCATGAACATGATGGCGCACCAGGTGGTGGCTTGCGAAAGGATGGTTGCCGCACCGCGCGGGCCGAACGCGGTCTGGCTACCCGCTCCGCCGAAGGCGCCGGCGAGATCCGCCGCTTTGCCGCTTTGCAGCAGCACCACGATGATCAGGATCATGCAGTTGAGCACGAAAAAGGGCGTCAAAATGTAGCCACCCCAGGAGAAATGAAAGCCGATGGCGATGATGCCAAAGCCGATGAGCAGCGATAGCGCCCACTTGATGATTTTCTTCGAATCGTTCATTGCCTATACCTCAATCGAATTTCTTGAATGCGCTTTCAGCGCGGCCAATCTTTTACGATGCTGGCGAAAGATTTCGGGTCCAAACTTGCGCCACCGACGAGCACGCCATCCAATTCTTCCTGCGCCATTAAACCCTTGATATTGTCGGGCTTGACGCTGCCGCCGTAAAGAATCCGCAGGTTGGCGGCAAGGCTCTCCGAAAATCTTGCGGCCGCACAACTTCGCAAGAACTTGTGAACGGCGCTGGCGATTTCCGGGGTGGCGGTGTGGCCCGTTCCGATGGCCCACACAGGCTCGTAAGCTAACAGAATACGGGAGAACTCCTCGGGGGTCAACGAGTTGGAGCTGCCCAGAAACTGGGTTTGGCAAATGTGCTCCGTATTGCCGGCTTGATAATCGGCAAGCTTTTCTCCAACGCAAACGATAGGAGTTAGGCCAGCAGCGAGGGCGGCTTTGGTCTTTTTCAGGACGGTATCGTCGGTATCGCCGAAGAATTGGCGGCGCTCGGAGTGCCCGATCAAAGTGTAGCGGCAACCCGCTTCCACCAGCATGCCCGCGGAGATTTCTCCTGTGAAGGCGCCTTCTTTTTCCCAATAGACATTTTGTCCCGAAATGGCGACGGCGGTGCCCTTGGCGGCTTCTACCGCTGCGGGGATGTCGGTGAACGGCGGAGCGACGACGATGTCGCAATCGGTGACACCGTCCACGAGTGGCAGGAATGCCGAGAAAAATGCCCGCGTGTCCGCCTGCGTTTTGTACATTTTCCAATTGCCGGCGATAACGCGGCGACGTTTCGTTTTGCCAGTCGGGGCGATCATTTGTTGGTGAGGGCCTCCACACCCGGGAGTTTTCTTCCGCCGAGGAATTCGAGGGAGGCACCGCCACCCGTCGAGATGTGTGAAATTTGACCGGCCAGGCCAGATTGATGCACGGCGGCGACGGAATCGCCTCCACCGACGATAGATGTGGCTCCGGCCTTTGTAGCGGCAGCAACTGCCTTGGCGATTTCCAGGGTGCCCTTCGCGAAAGCTGGCATTTCAAATACGCCCATCGGGCCGTTCCAGACGATGGTTTTGGCTTTGGCGATTTCCGCGGAATACGCAGCGATTGTTTTGGGACCGATATCCAGACCCATGTAGTCCGGTGGAGTGGCGCCCGCGTCCACGATTTTAGCCGGAGAATCCGCTTTGAATTCCGGCGCGACTACCTGATCGACCGGAAGGAGAAATTTGAAGTTTTTTTGTTTGGCGTCGACCAGGATTCTGCGGGCGAGATCGAGTTTGTCGGTTTCAACCAGTGACTTGCCAATCTCCAGGCCTTGCGATTTCAGGAAGGTATACGCCATGCCGCCGCCAATGAGCATGGCGTCGGCGACCTTCATGAGGTTTTCGACGACTTCGATCTTGTCGCTGACTTTTGCGCCACCGAGAATGGCGACGAACGGCCGGGTGGGATTGCTGATGGCTTTGCCGATGTAGGCGAGCTCTTTTTCCATTAGCAGCCCAGCCGCGGATTTCTCCACAAAGCGGGTGATGCCGACGACTGAGGCGTGTGCGCGATGAGCAGAGCCGAAAGCATCGCAAACAAAAAGACCGTCGCATAGTGCTGCGAGCTGTTTCGAGAAAGTCTCGTCGTTCTTTTCCTCTTCGGGATGGAAGCGAACGTTCTCCAGCACCAGGACGTCGCCATCTTTCAGTGCTTTGCTCTTCGCTTCGGCATCGGCGCCCACGCAATCGGTAGCGAATGCGACGGTCTTGCCGAGCAGTTCTTCGAGTTTCTTCGCAGCGGGCTTCAGGGAATATTTTGGATCCGGTCCACCTTTTGGCCGTCCCAAATGCGAGGCCAGCACCAGGCGGCCGCCCTTTTCTATTGCGAGTTTCAGCGTAGGAAGCGTTTCGCGGATGCGGGTATCGTCGGTGACAACGCCATCTTTCAGCGGAACATTGAAATCCACGCGGATGAAAACGCGTTTACCACGCAAATCCAGGTCTTTGATGGTGAGTTTATTCATGAGCTTTCTCGTCTAGGATGTTCGTCGTAAAGCCTAACCCAGAATCTCTCGGAGAACGAGGCTTGCCATTCGTGCGTGAGGAAAAAATGTCGGCGCGCCGACATTTGCGATTTTTCCCAAGCAAAAAGGGTTCAAGTAAAACTTTAAGTGTGGCGATGATGGGAAATTGGTTTGGCATCAAAATTGTCATCGGTGCTGCGGTTGCAATCGAAGATCTGCCAGCAATCCGTGCATCTTATTGAATCTAATGGTTATGGGAGCCAACGCACATTGCAAAGTTCGAACGGAAGTCTCGCACCTAGAGCGCTGGAATTCACTTCGCTTGGCGCCCCACCCTTGCGGGCGGGGCTAACCTGTGGCGCGCTTCCGGCGCTCTTAGAATTTGGAAGCGAGGAGTTTGATCAGGTCGCGGACACGGCAGGAGTAGCCCCACTCGTTATCGTACCAAGCCAACACTTTCACGCAGCGGTCGCCGACTACCTTGGTGTATTCCGCGTCCACGATGGAGGAGTTGGAGTTGCCCTTGAAGTCCGCGGAAACGAGTTCCTCTTCGGTGTAGCCGAGGATGCCCTTCATCGGACCGTTGGCGGCGGCCTTCAGCGCGGCGTTCACGGAATCCTTAGTGGCCGGTTTTTCGACGAACACGGTCAGGTCGACGACGCTGACGTTTGGGGTGGGCACTCGCATGGCGTAGCCATCGAGCTTCCCTTTCAATTCCGGGATGACCAGATGCAACGCTTTCGCGGCGCCAGTGGAGCTAGGAATCATATTCAACGCGGCGGCACGGGCGCGGCGCAAATCCTTGTGCGGCAGGTCGAGAAGTTTTTGATCGTTGGTATAGGAATGAATGGTGGTCATGGTGCCGGCCTGTATGCCGAAGGTATCGTGAAGAACTTTGGCGACGGGCGCGAGGCAATTGGTGGTGCAGGACGCGTTGGAAACCACGTTGTGCGTGGCTGGATCGTAGGTTTTGTCGTTCACGCCAAGCACGAAGGTGGCGTCCGGGCCGTCCGCAGGAGCGGAAATGATCACTTTTTTTACGGTGCCGCGAAGATGCTTCTTGGCGTCCGAGCCCTTGGTAAAGAGGCCGGTGGATTCGACGACGATATCGGCGCCAACGCTGGACCAATCGATTTCCGCGGGATCCTTGACCTTGAATACCTTGAAGCTACGGCCTTCGACGGCGATGGAATCTTCGGTGTGCGTGACCTTGTGCGGAAGATTTCCGAGCACGGAATCGTATTTCAAAAGGTGCGCTAGCGTTTTCGCATCAGTAATGTCGTTGACGGCGACGAATTGAATGTCCTTGTCGTCAATGGCCGTGCGCACAATGTTGCGGCCAATGCGGCCGAAGCCATTGATACCAACCTTAATCGGCATGCTTCCTCCGGTGCGTGGATTAAATTGCGGCGACAGTAAGGGTATGAATCACGCCGCAGGTAGAACATAAAATGCTATGGGCAGCGGAAAGAAAAGTCAACGCGAGGGGAAATTTGGTTGATGGAGTTTTTGGCGCACGATTATTTCTTGGGGAGTTTGTGGGACGAGCTTGGCCTGAAACGCGGGCTGGTTGGTGTGGGCGGCTTGGGAAAAGCGGCGGCTGAGCTGCCGCACGCCAGAGGGCTATCCGAAAGTGGCGAGGGCTATCTTTTTCGTTAGAGACTCGGAGCGATGCAAGCGCCCTTCATTTTGCTTAAAGGCTGTGGAATCTGTGAGTGCGGGCCACTGCTTCGCAAATCATCGGCTTGGCACTCCGACTGCATTAGCTAACTGCGTCGGCGATTCTGAAAGGCAAAAGGGAGTTCGCGACACGGAAACACACAGCAGCGGTTCGAATCTTGATTCACCCGCTTTCCCTTTTGACCGCCCGCTTCCGACACAAGGAGTTTTTTATGAAAAACCTACGATCGATTCTATTTGTTTTCGCGGTGCTTCTGACGGCCGCAGCCGCACAGGCACAGCAGACCAACGTAATGGCTAAGGTACCCTTCGACTTCGTGGTAGGCGACCAGGTTTATTCGGCTGGCGAGTACAATCTGAAATCCATGCTCGACAGCGGCGTTGCGATCCGCGTCAACAACCTTGAGGAATCCACGAGCGGAATCGTTCTTTCCAGCGCTTGCAGCGCCAACGCACCGGCGGCTTCCAGCAAGCTGGTATTTCACCGTTTGGGCGACCACTACTTCCTATACCAGATCTGGCAGGAGGGAAGTTCGACAGGCCGGCAATTCGGCGTGAGCAAAGTAGAGGTCCAGCTTGCGCAAAACCATGAGAAGCCGGAACTGGTAATCGTTGCCGCGAACATCGCGCATTAATCACCGCAGCGCCTGCAAGCGTTGTCAGCCCGGAAGAGGGAACGTGAAAACGTTCCCTCTTTTCTTTTTTGTTCAGGGGCATTGCGCTAGCTGCTAAGAACCGGGGTGTTTTTCGAGATATTGGTTGATCTGCGTTTGCCATTCCGGCCCGGCGTCGTGATCCTGCTTGGCCATTTCCTGGACGTGGGCGTCAGCTTCGGGGATCAAGGCGGTGCGGTGGTAGCGGACTTCGACGAGCGTTTGATTTCCATCGGGTTTCAGGTTCAGCGTGATTACCGTGACCAGCACATCGGGGATTACGTACACGTATTGCACGCGGCCGTCTTTCAGATTTAGTTCAGTATTCACCCAGACCGCATGGAGATGATGGTCATGACCGGCGGCGTGCAGGTGCGCGACGGCTTTCGGGAGCATCATCAGAGCAGCGCCAAACCCCAGACCAAGCGAGAAGATCCAGAACATTTTCACGACGACCTCTCTTTCAGCTGATGACTGTCGGTGGCGCGCAGCGACATGCCGTAGATTTTTTTGAGTTCGCGGATTTGCGCCAGCGATTCCTTTGCGAACGGCGTTCTGCCTTCAAAGGCGTGCAGGACGATGCCTTCCAATAGATCGCCCAGGCTTAGATCTTTTAGTTCCGCAAAGGCTTTCAGGACTTTGAGCAGGCGTTTTTCGATGCGTACGCCGGTTTGTACGCGTTCTACTTCGATCATCTGTGCCTCCAGTTTACTGCTGGTACTTATGTACCAGTGTACCAGAGTAGGGTTTATGCGGCGAGGGTGTTGCGGAGTTTGAGAGAGGGTGGGCCATCGAAGCCGGCGCATCGAGGCTCAGGGTAAACCAGAGGCCAGCGCTGCCGGGTAGAGTTTAGAAGGTGGTGGTCAGGCGGAGGGCGAAGCTGCGGGAGGGGCCGATAGCGTTGCCGGAAAAAAGGCCGCCGAAGTCGATCACGTTCAGGACGTTGGTGAGATTTTGTCCGTCGGCTTGAAAACGCATATTCAGGCGCTCCGACTTGTAGATGTCCGCGCCCGCCGACACATTGACCTGGAACGCAGGGTAGATGCGGCCCCTGGCGAAGTTGATGCGGTCCAGGACCTGTTGGCCATATTGGGCAAGCACCGTGTCCGGAGCGCCGCCGAATTGGAATGGCAGCCCGGTGTCGTACTGAATTCCGCCAGCGATCCAGAAACGTGGCGCGACTTGGTAGCGCAAGCGGCCGCGGACGGTGTTGCGCTGATCCTGTGAAATCGGGAAGTGGCCGGTGAGCTGCGAGGCTGCGGCCTCGGCAGTATCGCCGAGGAACAGACCGCCGGTTACCGGGAACCAGGCATTCCCAACCATGTAGGAATAACTCAAAAAGCCCGAAAACCGGTGCCAATCCGGAAGATCGAGCTTCGCTTCGGCTCCGTAGATGACCGATTTGCGGAAGGCGATCGGGAAGCTGATGGTGGTGTTTTGAATCTGATCGTCGTCGGCGAAATCGTTGACATAGCGTCGGAAATAGTTGGCATCGAGCCTGAGCTTTCCGAGAAAGACTTTGGTCAAACCGAGCTCGAAATAATTTCCTTCGGAAGGCTGCACCGGGAGTCGTAAAAAGTTTTCCGGGTCCAGGGACAAGATCGCGGACGAATTCGAAAGGAGAATATTCTCGAACGAAGGGGTTTGGAACACTCGATCATAGGAGAAATGCACGGCCAGGCCGGCGGAAGGGAAAAAGCGGGAGACCGACAGGCGCGGCTGGACCCCGTGGCGATTGATCAAAAGCTGATAGTGGTCCCAGCGCAAGCCGGCATTGACTGTCCAGTTTCCCAGATGGATCAAGTCCTGGACGTAGGCGGATTGTTCGAGATCGGGATGATTTTGCTGGAAGGTGAAGGTCAGCGGCGTGCCGGGGTCGAACTGGCTGGGGTCAGTGATGAAGTAGCGGAAATCCTCGTTCAGGAAAATGTTGTCGGACTCCACACCCGCCTTGATTTCGTGACGGCCGTGAGAATAGATGATGCTGCCCTTGAAGTAGCCCTCGCGAAAGTAATTGTGCTGGAAGACTTCGATGGGTGTGGATTGCTCGTTGGAGTAGAAGTCGTTGGCGGTGTCGCGGACCATGCCGCGAAAATCGGCCAGCAGGTTGGGCGAGAAGGTGTGCTGGTAAGAGACGATGCCCATGGTCTCCATGTTGTCGGCGTTTTGGCGCTGCCCGGCGGCTTGTTGCAGAAGCTCGTTGGGAATGTCGTAGCGCGAGACTTCATGCCGCACGATGAACCGCAGGCGATCGTTTGGCGTCAAGTCGCGCTCGTAGTAAGCCGAGAAAACGCCCAGGGTCCCGGTATTCGAATAGTTTTCTGGAACCACGGGGTTCAGGTAGTGGTCCGTCATGCCGCCGCTGGCGCTGGCGCCTAGCGTATTCTTGCCCCAGGTGTACTGTCCCTTGGCATAGGCGCTCACCGAATCGAAACTACCGCCGGAGAGAGTCACCTGACCGTGGAAACCCTCCTGTGAATCTTGAAGGGTGTTGACTTCCACGACGCCACCCATTTTCCTGCCGTACTCCGCAGGGAATCCGGCAGTGTAGAACGTCATGGAGTCCACATCATCCGCTTCCATCGCAGGTCCGAAGCTGGGCGAACGATTATCGGTGAGAGGTATGCCGTCCACGACGAACTGGACCTGATACTCCGAACCGCGCGGGTGCAGAACGGCGTTGCCTTCATAGAGCCAGCCGGGTTGTGAGTTAACCAAATCCTGCAAGGAACGCCCGGGAACCGAACCGACGCGGTTTTGGATGAGGTCAGGGCCGATCTGGCTGACGGAACCGGCTCGGTCAGGATCAATCAACGTGTCTGCGTCGCTGACGGTAACGGACTGACTCACAGTGGAGAATTTCAGTTGGATGATGCGCTCGGTGGAAAGGGACGATCGAATTTCGACAGTCTCGGATACGGTGGCAAAACCGGAGTGCTCGATCTCCAATTGGTATATCCCATAGGAAAGGCGCTGCACCTCCAAGTTGCCTTGGTCGGTGGTCAGCAATGTATTGCGATATCCGTTGGCGTCACTGGTGAGGCGAACGGTGCTTTTTACGCCAAGACCGGAGGGGTCGGTCACCTTCAGACGCAATTCGCCGCGGTTACTTTGGCAGAAGAGCGGCGCGGCGAGAAGAAGAAAAAAGCCGATAAAACGCTTCATGCGATAGGAGTCCCGGTGGTTCTGAAATTAGATTCCTGGGCATAGCACGGACAGAAGCAAGAATGGACAGACACACAGCGTCACGAGGTCCGATCGGGCCCTTCAACCTGAATATTCCTTTTTAAGCTGTTTTGTTCAGTCTTTCGTCACGGCTGTGACCCACCTGCCAATGGAACCCTCCCGAACCCTTGAAAACGAGGCAAAAGGGCCCGAAAACATTGAACAAAATCACCGGGAACGGAATATAACTATTAGGAGTCATGCCCGATTATCCGACAGATTCGATCAATGAAATGCTGGTCAGCGACGCTGCTTCCTTTTCGGCGGACCCCTCGGAGATTGAGCGCGAGGTCATGAGCCTGTTCGAGCAATTTCGCAATCCCTTGCTGCGCTACGTTTTGTCGTTCGGGGTCCCGGTGCAGGACGCGGAAGAGGTCTCGCAAGAGGTGTTTATTTCGCTTTTCCGGCACCTGCAGTTACAGCGGTCTAGAGAAAATTTGCGCGGCTGGATTTTTCGCGTCGGACACAATCTTGCGCTGAAGCGACGGCAAGCAAATCAGAAGGTGCGCGACACCACTTCCCCCGACTGGACGGTCGCGGAGCGGCAATTCGATCCGTCTCCGGATCCGGAAGAGCAAATGTCTTTCAAGCAAAGACGCACCCGATTGCTGGCGGTTCTTGCGGTACTGCCCGAAGAGGACCAGTGCTGCCTTCGCTTGCGGGCGGAGGGGCTTCGCTACCGGGAAATCGCGGATGTACTTGGCATGTCCCTGGGCTCGGTATCCATTTCGCTGACTCGATCACTCGCACGATTGATGCGTGCTGACGGGGGTTGAACTTATGCAAAGCGATCTACTTCATCCTACTGACCAGGAATTACTGCTGACCGCGGACGGCGAACTTCCCTCACGCCGCATTGCGGAGGTTCGCGCACACCTGGCGGCTTGCTGGGAATGCCGCACGCGCATGGCGGAAGTGGAAGCAACGATTGCCGATTTCACACGAGCGAACCGGCAACAACTCGATCCTCAGCTAACACCGATTGCTGGCCCGCGCGCGTTGCTGAAGGCGCGATTGGCCGAATTGGCCGCGGCGCCTGCGGGTGGAGCATGGCATCGGCACTTGCATCTCAGCTTTCCGGTCCGTATGGCTGTCGGTGTGTGCGCCGCGCTTATTGTTGCGGTGATCGTTGGCCAATTCGTCTTCGGATACCACCTTCTGCCGCGGACCTGGAATGCGGCTGTCTCGCCGGAACGAGGAGTTGAACCGGATCGCGCTCTGACGCCGGGGGCGACTCGTCAAGTTTCGGTTGGCACGGTATGTTCGATGCAGCATGAAGAAGTGGTTCGAGAAGTCCCGACGAACCTGCGCCAGGAAGTCTTCCAGGAATACGGAATCGCGAACGCCCGCGCGAATGATTATGAGATTGATTACTTGATCGCTCCGGGATTGGGTGGCACGGACGACATCCGAAATTTGTGGCCCGAGCCGGAGGGTTCAAAGGTGTGGAATTCACGGGTGAAGGACGCCTTGGAAGAGCAACTTCACCAGATGGTGTGCGCAGGAAAGATCGATCTGAGTACGGCACAGAACGATATCGCTACGGACTGGATCGCTGCCTACAAGAAATATTTTCATACGGAATTGCCGCTGGCCGGACGGCCAGATGTATTGGGACTTATGGAAAAAAGTTACTCCACACTCAGTCAGTTGGTGTTTGTTACCGGGCACGGCACGCGCAAGTCCAGCTTTTTGGCGTCGTAGATTTTGTGGAGCTGGCAGCCATGGATTGCAAGTGAGGGCGCCGGGCTGCAAGGGGCGCACGATTTAATTCCCCACGGATCATTTCCACATATTTCATGGGATATCCGGGC
>Ga0210409_10001945_pt1 | contig 25745 bp, 23 predicted proteins | sample IncBWH17MmetaG_FD_161649 | JGI IMG/M metagenome (GOLD analysis project Ga0210409, IMG submission 161649) | Forest soil microbial communities from Barre Woods Harvard Forest LTER site, Petersham, Massachusetts, United States - Inc-BW-H-17-M | ecosystem: Environmental > Terrestrial > Soil >...
CGCCGGCGCGGCCGCCGTCATTGCCGGACGGCTTTGCCGCGCGGTCGCGACGCGGCTATAGTGTGCCATCGGCGCGCGGGAGAGGGTGGATTATGAAAATCGCGGGAAGCGTGGCGTTGGCGCTCGAGCTCATGCACTTGCCGTCTGACCACACGGGCGGCCCACGCGCCGGTCGGCCGACGCCACGCGCTTATATGGCCGACAATGATCTCGCGCTCGGTCGGATCATCGAGGGACTCTCGCGGTCGCCGTTCTGGAGCAGCACCGTCGTGTTCGTGCTGGAGGACGACGCGCAGGATGGCCCCGACCACGTCGACTCCCATCGGTCCGTGATGTTGGCGATCTCACCGTGGACTCGCGGTGGCGTGATGCACCGCTTCGTCAACACGACCGACGTCGTCGCGACGATCGAAGATATTCTCGGCCTGCCCTCACTCTCTCAGTACGATCACTTCGGGCGGCCGCTGCGCGACATCTGGGCGGACCATCCTGACATGCGGCCGTACATCGCGCTCACGCCGGGCCAACCGTTGGCCGAGATGAACGTCGCCAGCCGTGCGCTGCCCGACCTGGACTTCTCGCGGCCTGACCGCATCGACGATGCGTTATTCAACCACCTCCTGTGGCGGGCGATCAAGGGCGAGACCGTCCCCTACCCCACCATCCACCGAGCTCCGGTGCAGGAGCTGGTGCGCGGCCAGTGACCTACATATTCGGGTCCGTAGCGGTCGGCGGGATCAGGCCGTTCAACCGCAAGTAGATCGCGAGCTGACTATAGTGATCGGCCCAGTGACCAGCCGCGTCCATCATGGCCTGCACGCGCGTTTCATTCGTCCCGTCGCCGGCGTCGACCGAGTCGGCGAGCGAGCGGTCGTGGAGCGTCGCGTACACGTGATCGCACCAGGCGAATGTCTCCTTGAGCCGCTCGACGAGGCGTTCCTTGCTATCCGTCGGCGAAAGCTTCGTCCGTGCCGGAGCCTTCACGCCGCTGATCACTGTCGCGAGGTCATCGTTTCCGTCGGCGACATGCACCACCGCTTCGGCGAACGTCATTTGTGGCGCCGTCGGCTTGTAGCCATACTTGGCCGCGGGCATCTCTTCCGCCGATGCGATGAGTCGGCGCTCGACGCGCTTGACGATGACGCGAAACGCGTCGGAGACCGGGTCGTTTTGCGCGACCGCGAGAGCTGGCATGCACGTCAACGCCAGCAACGATGAGATAAGGGTAAGGCGCATCGCGGGAATGTGGCCATGGAATCGACCGAGGTCCAATGAAGATTTACCGGGATGTATCATGAAACTTTATCAGACGCGACGCGAGTTCCTCACGCTCGCGGGCAGCATCGGCGCGAGCGCGGTCTGGGGCCGCTCGCTCGCATTCGGCGACCTGCCTGGCTGGCACGAACGCCGGGAGCTGTTTCCCGAAGGAGTCGCCTCAGGCGATCCCGATCATCAGAGCGTGCTCCTGTGGACTCGTCGCCCGTACGGTGACGGTCGTACGAGTGCGCGACTGCACGTGGAGGTCGCCCGCGATGCGCAGTTCACACACGTAGTGGCGACCGGCGCGGCACCCGTGTCCGCGGCGTCCGATTGGACGTGCCGCGCGCTCGTCGGCGGTCTCGCACCCGCCAGCGTCTACTGGTACCGCTTCACCGACAGCGATGGCAACGGCAGTCGCATCGGCCGCACGATCACCGCCCCGGCCGACGACGATCCCCGGCCGGTGCGATTCGTGTTCATCTCGTGCCAGAACGCGAACGTCGGCGCGCAGCATGCCTACCGCCGCATGATCTTCGAGGATGAGCGCGCGGCCGACACCGACAAGATCGATTTCGTGGTCCACCTCGGCGACTTCATTTACGAGCTCGTCTGGTATCCGGAGGATCGACCGCAGGGCATGTACGACCGGCGCGTGCGCGACATCGTGCGATATCCGACCGGCGAGAAGATCGACGACTTCCACATTCCAACGTCGGTGGACGATTATCGCGCGATCTATCGTGCCTATCTGCGTGATCCGGACATTCAAGACGCTCGCTCGCGCTGGCCGTTTCTCAACATGTGGGACAACCACGAGTTCAGCTGGCTCGGCTGGCAGTCCCTGGAAATCTTCGACGGCAAGACGAGACCCGCTCAGACGCGGAAGGTGGCGGCCAATCAAGCCTTCTTCGAGTATCAGCCCGCCCGGCTGACGAAGTCGAGCGGACCCTCACTCGACCGGTTCGACCCGCCCACCGTGGTCGACACGCCCATCGACCGATTCGACGACCATGGGTTCGGCACGGAGCCGAACAACGTGACCGCCGTCGGCAGCCTCACGGGGTACCGCGCGCTCCGCTGGGGGCGGAACGTGGAGATGATCATCACGGATCAGCGGAGTTATCGATCGGAGGAACCCTCGCTCCATCCTGAGGCGAAAAAGCTCGCGACCAGCGACTTTCCCGAGATGCTTCCACAGGAAGCACTGGAAGTGCTCGACGCGGGTCGCACGTACGACCACGGCCGGCCGCCGGCGACGATTCGGGTGGGCGACGTCCAGATCGACAACTTCGCCAAAGATCGGCCGCCGCAGACGATCCTCGGGGCCGAGCAGAAGGCCTGGTTCCTCGCGCGACTCGCAGAGTCGAGCGCGACGTGGAAGGTGTGGTGCAACACGACGGCCACACTCGAGATGCGCTCCGATCTGCAGAACTTGCCTCCCCAGCTGACGAAACCGTGGCCGGGTGCGGGACATGCGCAGTCGGCTTTGCAGGACTGGAGCACGGCCTACCTTGAGAAGGGCGAGATCTACGACTTCGTCCAGGCGCGCGGGATCACGGGCTTCGTCACCGTCGCCGGCGATCGGCACAGCTTCTGGGCGGGGCTCGCCGCGAAGTCTCTGCCCCCCAAGCCGTTCTCGCCCGTGGGCGTGGCCTTCGTCACCGGCTCGATCTCGGCGCCGGGGATAATCGAGGCGCTCGAGCACGGATTCCCCAAGACCCATCCGCTGCGGCCCCTGTATCTTGGCCAGACGTTCAACATGTTGCTGCGGCACGGCGTGCGGTCGTGCCTGGAGTACGCCAACAGCGGCGACATCACGAAGGCACGCGCGCTCACGAACCCCGACCTCGCGCCGCACGTGTCGTTCGTCGATATGGGCGGCCACGGGTACTCGGTCGTTCGCGCGACCAGCGAGTTCGTCGAGACCGAGTTCGTCTGCATCCCACGCCCGATCGAGCGCATCGTCGCGCCTGATGGTGGAGCGCTCCGCTATCGGGTCGTGTTCCGCGCCGATCGCTGGGCACCCGGCGCGCCGCCGGTCCTTGCGACGCGCATGGTGGAGGGCGACGCGCCGTTTTCCTACTGACGAGCCACCCCTCTGGCACGACGGATGAATCATTCGTAGGATGATCGGGTCGCCCACTTCCCTTGGTCTTTATCGAGGACCGTTCATCATGCGAATCGCGCACAAGGCACTGCTGCTCGTCTCGTTCACCATGGCGTGCGCGCATTCGAGCGCGACGCGACCCGCTGACGCACCCGCGCCGAATCCGGATCCACGCGTCGGCCTGAAGGCCGGCCTGTGGGACGCGGGGCAAGTCGCGTGGAACCTGCGGCTGGTCTCGACGACACGCCCGACCGAGAAGTTCGGCGAAGACATGAACTCCGATCTCGCCTTCAGTGGTCACTACGTCATCCAGGGCAACTTCAACGGATTCCAGATCTGGGACATCACCGACCCGAGCCACCCAGGCCTACGGACGGCGTACTACTGTCCAGCGTCGCAGAGCGACGTCTCGATCTACAAGAACCTGCTGATCGTCTCGGGCGAGGGCCTGAACGGCCGGATCGACTGCGGCGGCGAGGGCGTCAAAGACACCGCGAGCACGTCCCGGTTGCGCGGCATTCGGATCTTCGATATCAGCGACATGGATCATCCGAAGAACGTCGGGAACGTCCAGACGTGCCGGGGCTCGCACACGCACACGCTGCTGGTCGATCCCAATGACCACGACAACGTCTACGTCTACATCTCCGGCTCGGCCGGCCTCCGGCCGACAACGGAGCTCGCGGGCTGCGTCCGCACAACGCCGGATAAGGATCCGAACGCGCCGCTGTTCCGGATCGAGGTGATCAAGATTCCGCTGGCCCATCCTGAGCAGGCCGCGGTCGTGAGCTCCGGCCGCATCTTCGATGATCTCGCCGCGGTGAAGGAGCACGGCCAGACGGCGGCGGATCTGGCCGAGGTGGCAGCGGCCAAAGCCAGAGGCGATTTCACGGCGAGCATACCGGGCGAGGGCGAGATGTTGGTGCCGGCCATGATCACCAAACCGCTGCTCGACAGCATGGCGAAAGCGCGGGGCGGCACGACTGTCACGTCAGCCGATAGTGCCGCGCTGCGCGCCGCTATCCCCGGTATGGTCGCCAAGATGTTTGCCGATGATCCCGGGACGAACGCGAAGGGATATAGCGTGATGCGGCAGTGCCACGATATCACGGTCTTCCCAGCGGTCGGCCTCGCGGGCGGCGCGTGCGAAGGGTACGGCATGCTGCTCGACATCAGCCGTCCGACCCAGCCCATGCGGCTCGACGCCGTGGCCGACACCAACTTCTCTTACTGGCACTCGGCGACGTTCAACAACGACGGCACGAAGCTCCTCTTCTCCGATGAGTGGGGTGGTGGGCTAGCCCCCAAGTGCCGCAAGACCGACCCGCTCAACTGGGGCGCGGACGCGATCTTCAAGATCGAGGGGCACAAGCTGGTGTTCCAGAGTTACTACAAGATGCCGGCGCCACAGACCGCGCAGGAAAACTGCGTGGCGCACAACGGATCCATGATCCCGATCCCCGGCCGCGATGTCATGGTGCAGGCCTGGTACCAGGGCGGTATCTCGGTGTTCGATTTCACCGATGCCGCGCATCCCAAGGAGATCGCGTTCTTCGATCGCGGCCCGATCGACACCACGCATATCGTCGCGGGTGGCGCATGGTCCGCGTACTGGTACAACGGCAACATCTACGGCTCCGAGATCGCGCGCGGGTTGGACATCTTGGAGCTCTCGCCGAGTGCCCTCGTGTCGCAGAACGAGATCGACGCGGCCAAGACCGTGCGGTTCGCCGAGCTCAACGTCCAGGGGCAGCCCAAGTTCGTCTGGCCGCCGTCGTTCGCGTTGACCCGGGCCTATGTGGATCAGCTCGAGCGCTCGAACGGCCTGAGCGCCGGCCGGCTGGCGGCGATACGGCAGTCGCTCACCGGCGCCGAGAACGCCTCGGGCGCCTCGCGCCGTGACGCGCTGAACGCGCTCGCGACGCAGCTCGACAACGATGTGGCGAATTCGTCCGACGCCGGCAAAGTGAGAGCGCTACAGAACGCGGTGCGGAACCTGGCCTCAGGCACGATGGCTCTGCGATGAGTCGCCGCGGCTCGCCGGCATGCTCTCGGCCACCACCCAGGAGGCACCAGCGAGCGCGAAGGTGAAGAGAAACTCCGCCCAGTTAGACGGGACTGCCGGTTTCGTGATGACCGCGGGGACCCAGACGAGAACCGTGAACACGCTCAACATCGCGGCTTCCCCTGCGGCCGCCAAACGCGGATAGATCGAGAACAACACGCCGAGTCCGGCCGCGATTTGTGCGGCGCCCGTGAGATCGGCCCACCCGGTTCGGTACGGCAGCCATGGCGGCACCAACGAAACGGTCCGAGCGGCGAACTCAAAAAAATGCGCGAGTCCGTATGTCGGTAACGAGAGCCCGAACAGGATCCACGCTATGCTCAGAAGCTTCGATCCCGCTTTCAACTCGTCGAGCCACGTAAAAAGAACCATTGCGCCCGCCGCGAGCACGGCGATCTCTCCAACAGCGAACCAACTGATTTCTCTGCCTGGATCCAATACCACAACCGGCACCCTCGACAACGTCCACAAGAGCAGGAATGGCAGCAGGATGCGGATAGAGACACGAGCGGTGCGGTCAAACAATAGGCCGGCGCCCGTTCCCACCATGATGACAACGGATGCGTAGCCAACGCCTTTGAGCCATGGGATCCACGCAGGAGGCGCGGGAAGGAACAGCAGCACGCTATACCCATAGACGAGCGTCAGGATGCCGACGCTGATGATGCCGAACCCAAACAGCATCTGGACGACCTTCCGATTTCGATTCATAGGCGTCCCAACTTGCGGCCGCGGCATGGGACTAGGTAGTGCCAAGTTCTTTGCGGGGCGCGATACCAAGCATGCGGCGGCGCCTCTCGCCTTTTTACCTGTAGGTCGCGTCCGTGCGATACAGGTAATCGCGGTGCGCCGCGAAATCGACGTCGGAACCAAACGTCGGTCCAACAAGGGGGTTGGCGTTGAAAGTCTCCGCAATGGCGGCATTCACTTTGTCCAATCCCTCCGCTTTCGCGGTGATGATGCTGATCCAAAATGTGTCGGGTGCCTCGGTGTGTTCCGCCTCAACATCCACTTCGTATTCGATCAGCGTCCCATCCGAAAGCAGTTTCTCGAACAACGGCACAAAGATGTTCTTGCTCACGACTTCCACCGCGTCGCCCGGCGCACCCGTACGCAGCCGAAAAGAGGTCGCTTGGGTGTAGGCGCCGTGCGAAGATCCGGACCGCCAGTTGTAGAATCGACTCACATAGATGCCGTCCCAATGCTTCGTCGCTCTATTCAGAACCGGAGCAAATGCTTTGTGCACCTCCTCCAGCACGTTCAATACGGCCGCCATCGACATGGCCGACCACCAAACCGCATGAGTGCTGCCCTCGGATTGATGCAGCAGGGTTTCATCGGCCCCGTGCCCAATCAGGGAGCTCACGGCGAACACCTTGTTAGTATCCACGAGCGCCTTGTCTAGCTCGGACCACTGCGCGCGCGGAGTGGCCCAACTGGAGACAACCGTATACATGGGCGGCCTCTCTTCGACCCTTGCCGATTGCGCCGATGCCTGGGTTGCCCAGGCGACCGCCATGACCAGCGCCGCCGCGCCCGCGAAAACAGTAGTATCGAGATGTGTCATACGGATGGGTGAGTTCGACCAGCGTTATGGTTGCCCCACCCATGTCGAGAAATGGTCGCGAGCTTCGACATATCATCAAACCAACGGAGCGACGACATGAAGTACATGCTGATGATGAACACCCCGCGCGGGACCGGTGACTATCAGATCTCACAGTGGCCCAAAGAGGCATTCAAGGCGCACATCGATTTCATGCACCGGCTCAACAAGGACCTCCACGCCGCCGGTGAGCTGGTTGGCGGCGAGGGACTCACGCCACCAGGACAGGCCAAGCTCGTCCGCGCCGGCAAGAACGGCGCGCCGGTCGTGACCGACGGACCATTCCCCGAGGCGAAGGAGTTCCTCGCCGGGTACTGGATCGTGGACGTTGACACGCCGGAGCGAGCCTACGAGATCGCGGGCCGTGCGTCCATGGCCCCGGGAGGGGACGGGAAACCGCTCAACATGGTGCTCGAGGTTCGCGCGGTCATGGCGGCGCCGCCGCCGTTCGACGGATGATGCCCACGGAGGACCTGCTGCGCACGCTGGCGCCGCAGGTCCTCGGCGCAGTGGCGCGTCGGTTTGGCGATTTCTCCGCGGCCGAGGACGCGGTGCAAGAGGCCCTGTTCGCGGCCGCCCAACGGTGGCCGGAGTATGGCGTGCCCGACGATCCGCGCGCGTGGCTGATTCATGTCGCCTCCCGGCGCATGACCGATTGGTTGCGCTCCGACATCGCTCGCCGGCGCCGTGAGGCCGCGGTGGCGGTCGACGATTCGGTGGAACCGGCGGCGCCGGAGCAGGACGACACGTTGACGCTGCTCTTCATGTGTTGTCATCCGGCACTCACGCCCTCGTCGGCGATCGCACTGACGCTGCGAGCGGTTGGCGGCCTCACGACCGCGGAGATCGCGCATGCGTTCGTCGTGCCCGAAGCGACGATGGCACAGCGGATCAGCCGCGCCAAGGAGAAAATCAGGGCGTCTGGCGAGCCGTTTCGTCTCCCGACACCAGAGGAACGACAGCAGCGGTTGCGTGCCGTGCTGCACGTGATCTATCTCATCTTCAACGAAGGCTACGCGTCGAGCGTCGGCGAAACCTTGCAGCGCCGCGATCTCGCCAACGAAGCGATCCGCCTGACCCGCGCCCTGCGCGCCGCAATTCCAGACGATGGCGAAATCGCCGGACTGCTGGCGCTCATGCTCCTGACGGACGCACGGCGCCTCGCTCGGACCGGCCCGGACAACGAGCTCATTCCGCTCGCCGAGCAGAATCGTGCGCTTTGGGACGAGCGCGCGATCGCCGAGGGTGTCGCGCTGATCAGCGACACGTTGCCCAAGGGCTCGGTCGGCCCTTATCAGCTCCAAGCCGCGATCGCCGCGGTCCACGATGAGGCCGAGAGCGCCGCGGACACCGATTGGCCGCAAATTCTCGCGCTCTACGATCTGCTCCGCCGCATGTCAGTCAACCCGATGGTCGAGCTCAATCACGCGATCGCCGTCGCCATGGTCCACGGCCCTGCCTCCGGGCTCGCGCTCCTCGACTCCCTCGACGGCCTGTCCGGCCACTATCGCCTGGACGCCGTCCGCGCGCATCTGCTCGAGATGGCGGGCAGTCGCGAGGCAGCGATCGACCACTATGTGCGCGCGGCCGCCGGCACGACGAGCATCCCGGAACGGAACTACCTCACGACTCGAGCCGCTCGACTCAGATCATCGCCCCGGCCCGACTGATCGGGCAGGCTAGCGTGCTGCCACAGGCAATAGGGGTTGGGTGGGGCGAATTCACTCCGTACGCAAAGCGCGCTGGCCATGCGTCTTATAACTCAGGCGACAAAGAGCTCGAGCGCATTCCATCTCATGTCATGAATTACCTCGACAGCGGCCCAAGCGCACGATAGTGGATCCATTGACCGTCGCATTCGGAGCAGCCGTGGCCCGTCGTCGGCGCGCGATGGGATTCTCCTGGCGCGAACTGGGCACGCGGTGCCGTGTCAGCGCGAACACGGTGCGCAACGTGGAGCGCGCCGCCGGGAGCAGTCGACTCGATATCGTCGCGCGCGTCGCCCAGGGCTTGGGGACGCCGCTTTGGCGACTGATACGTGAGGCCGAGCAGAGTCAGCGATGAGACCCAGGGCCGACTATAATTGAGGCTCACCATCATCAGCACTGACCGAGGACGCGGCGCCTAACATGCGATCGAGGGTGTCCTGCTGGATAACGGCGCTGCTGCTCAACGTGGTGCCGCTGTACACCCCGCTGCGCACTATGCGGCTGGTGATGAGTGTCGACACCGTACGCATTCGTACACCTCCGGGATCTCAGGATACCGGGCCGTGCCGACACCGTGCGGGTACGGCTCGAGCGGTCAGTAGACGACGATACCGAGGTCAGAATCGCGATCGATGCTGACAGCGTCAGTGGCGTTGAAATCCACAGAGGAGGCGTTCTCTCGGCCGATGATAGTCCCGTGGCAACCGTTCGCGGCCACCGGACCAGCGACGCGGACCCACAATGGCGGATCTACCTCAATATCTCATTGGCGCGCTCTCCCCTCGGCCATAACATCTCCCCATGCCGCCCGCAATCGCGGATCTAGCCGCGCGGCGTGCTCGGGCCCTCCTGTAGCGGTAACGACGCCCTCTTGGGCCATGCGGAGCTGAGGCAACACACGGCAGCCCTACGTCATGAAACGTACCTTTGACGTTCAAAGCGTACGTCCGGATATCCCTGCAGGGCCAGCGCATTACCACAGACAGGGTACGTTAGCCAACTACCATGACGACCACAGACGACACCCCGACGACCATTCTCGATGGATTGGCGTTTCCCGAAGGTGCGCGATGGCACGATGGCGCGCTCTACTTCTCCGATATGCACGACGGCATCGTCTGGCGTCTCGCGCCGAATGGCAACGCCACGAAGATCGCGACTCTGTCGACGTTGCCCTCGGGTATCGGCTGGCTGCCCGACGGGACGATGTGTGTCGTGTCGATGGCGGATCGGCGACTGCTCCGGATGACGTCACATGGACTCGAGGTCGCGGCGGACCTGAGCACGCTCTCGCCCTATGTCATCAATGACATGGTCATCGACCACAAGGGGCGCGCATACATCGGGACGTTCGGCTGCGACTTCAACAATGGCGACCCACCGCGGCCTACGCAGATATTTCTCGCCTATCCGAATGGCGATGTCACCATCGCCGCCGACGGGATCATGTTCCCGAACGGCGCGGTGATCACGCCCGACGGGCGCACGTTCGTTGTCGCCGAGACATTCGGCGAATGTCTGTCGGCGTTCGACATCGACTCGGACGGTTTGCTCTCGAACCGTCGCCTGTTCGGCGGGTTCAAGGGATTCGTCCCAGACGGCATCTGTCTCGATGCCGACGGCGGCGTCTGGGCCGCCTGCCTCGGCGCCAATCGCATCATTCGCATGGTCGAGGGCGGCACCATCACCGACACCATCCCGCTGCCCGGGCGAGACTCGTACGCGTGCATGCTCGGTGGCCCTGACCGGCGCGATCTTTACATCTGCACCGCTCGCTCGTACGTGCCGAACGAGACCCGCGCCCAGCGCGCAGGCAAGATCGAGGTCGTGCGTGTGGCGATCCCCGGCGCCGGGTTGCCTTAGGACGTGGACGTGTCATTCAAAATGTACGACACTGCGAATGCGGCGCACCAATTCCCTGATCCGTTGGTCCTGCCCAATGGCAAGACGGTGCGCAAAGCGGCGACCTGGTAGACTCACAGGCCGGAACCAACCTCAGCGAACCATAGTGCCGTACAGCATAACGTTACGGTCTCACCTGACTGAGGGAACACGTGCTTGCACGCCGGAGTGATGTCGATGGACCTGAAGTAGGCGGCAAATGGCGAGAGCCGGAGTACCGCCGAACGGCTCGACCGTTATGACCTCAGATCAACAGCCGATTCTTTTCGTCAGCATCGAAGTACGCCTTGCCATCCCGGGGCGAGAACATCGTCGCTAGCAGGCCATAGGTGGTGCGTGATCGCACCAGCATATAAATACCGACGAAATCTGCGTGCGGCGCACTTCGGTCATTGTCGATGTAGACCGCCAGGTCACCGTTCCCCCGGGGGCGAACGTACGTGCCCGGTTCCTCGTGCGAGGCGCTGCGACCGAGCACCTGAGCCAGCGCGAGGTACTCCTCCGGTGTTGTCACACCCCGGATGTCATAGGCCACATGCTTGATATAGTGATCGAGCTCGCCGTGACGGTTAAACGTCTTGTCAAACCCGGTGATCCGCTCAAGTATGGGGTTGGGCATCTGCGGTCCGGCTAGGCTCCCAGGAAGAACTTGGCGCGCTTCGTATAATAGGCCCGCTGCGTGAACGTGCAGCATGCGGCGCCATTGACGATCGTGCTGACCTGCGCTCCATCGTCCTGGTCGGCGGGCAGATTCAGGTTGTTGTCACGCCAGAAGAAACAGGACGCCCGGACGGCGTGCGCCGGGTCCTTGGCCACGATCTGCTCGTTGGGTGACTTCAGGAGGTCGAGGTTGATTTCCTCGCCGTATCGCTTGTAGTTCGTGCGGCCGGTGAGCTGAATCAATCCACGTCCCTTGAACCGCGCGCCGTCACCGGGCTCCGTATTCCCCAGCTTCGCATTCCCCTCATATTCGGCCCCGCTCGCCAGCTCCTGACACCAGAGCAGGAGATTCGTCTCCAACGCGATCTGGCCGAGGAAATGCGCTTGTCGCAGCGGCGTGTAGATGTCGTATTGCGGCATGAGTGTGATCAGATGTGGCAGGTACTTCGCCGCATCGGCAACCGTGGCACGCTGGAAGGCCAAGAAGTGGATCATGATGCCGCGCAGCATGGCGACCGATAAGGTGGAGGGCAGCACCGCCTGGAGCGCGTCGAGCGTCGGACCACTGGGATCTACGCGACCACTAGGTGACGGATTTGCCTCGACCGTCGACTGGAACATCGCGATGCGACCGATCGTTTCCCCGCCGATCTTGCCGTCTTCCTCGATCGGCGACAGCGGCCCACCGCGTGGACCGGCGTTGGCGGGAAAGGCGCGGAGATCCAGATTCAGGAGCGTCTGAATCGTGAGCACATCCCGCCGCTCATTGATCCCGCCATTTCCTACTCTGTGCTGGATACACATCGGTCGCCTCCCGGCTAGCGCACGTCGAAGTGGGCATTGTAGGTCATAGTCGCAGCCGCCACCTTGTCACTGACCGTGAACCGGAGCGCGTACGTCCCCGCAGGGAGCGGTGAGGGAAGCGTGACATTGCTGCCTACGGGCACGAAGAACGTGTTCGGATGGTAGATCGGACCGTCAGCGAACGCGGCCCAGTCATCCTTCTGCATCATCGGCGTCCCACTGGGGCCCACCAACGCAAGGCCGATACTCAGGTCGACGCTGTCGTGCCGAAACGCCAGGCCAGAGAATTTCGCCGCGAAGGACACGGTCTGCCCCGCGTGGTACTGCGGGTGCGCGCCCGCGTCGCTCCCATCGGGGTTGGCAAACGCGAAGTCACGCACTTCGAGGGCGCCAGCTGGCACGAGCGACGGCCCGCTCACGGCAAACGCCGGCGCGAACTGCGCATCGCCGCCACCGATCGCATCGTGCACCAACATCCGCATCGTATACATGCCCGCGGGCGCGTACGGCGGCAGATGCACTTCGAAGCGACCATGAATGGAGCCGGCGGCCGCGCCCGTCGTTTTCACATCACTGGGCAGGGGCGCCATGAGGGCCAACCCATTGGGGTCGGTGGGCGTCACGCGGATCGCGACGTCAACGTGTCCGTCAGAGGCACGAGCAAAACCATCCAGTTCGTACGTGCCGAACGCCGTGCTGCCGCGAGCATACGGATCAGCGGACCGGGGCGGCCCGTCGGCCGCGTCTGACCATACGACGTTCGACAGCGTGAGCGAGCTTCCTGCGCTCGACGCCGCGTCGGATGCCAATGCCGCCGGTACGGCCGGCTGCGACGACGCGTTGCGCTGGACTCCGCTCGGCCCACCGCTAACCCGGGCGGGCGCACTCGAGCCGGGGGTCAGCTTGGCCCCACCTCTGCGAACCGCGAGAGCACCAATCGCGGCCACCACGAGCCAGGCCGCGAGGCCGACGGCGCCGAGGATTCTCCTGCTGCGGCCAGGCGCAGTGACGACAACGGTGTGTGCGAGGTAGTCGCCCAGTCGCTGCCGGCGTTTGGAGCTGAGCGCAATGATCCACCCGACGAGATACACGCCCAAGCCGTCAATCAGACGGCAGAGATTTCGCGTGAGTGATGCGCCGAGCCCGGCAGCGCGTCCGCTGACGTCGCGCACGCGGATGCCGACAAGCGCCTTGCCGACTGTCGCGCCGATCGTCCCTTCGAGCACCCAGTAGTAGACGAACGCGACGAGTGCGGTCAGCGCGATTGCCACTGCTGCTGTCATGCCCGTGAGCTCGAATCCATTGGGACGCACGCCACCCCAACGCATGGCGGCCCAGTTGCCTACGACGGCGTACGCCGCGGCGATGACGACGAGATCCACCAGCGCGGCGATCGCCCGGTCGTTCAATCTCGCCATCGGGTTCTCGGCGACGGGGGACCGTGACGCCGGCTCCGATTCCCGCCCGGCGCCAGAGCGCGGCGCGCTGTCGTTGGCGACCGGCTGAGTGAGAAGCACCATCTGAACCTCCTTGGGTCTGCTTCTGAGTCGCCGATCGACGGGCGGCGTTACGGCGACCGGCGTCGGCTGGCGTCTGTTTGTTGCCAATGGTTCCGCACATCCGTACCTTAGCCCCGACATACCAGGCGAGCCCCGGGGCGCACGGCTACGCCCGCCGGCGGAGGGCTATGTCACCAGGTGACTCGGCTGCGCCCGAAAACGAGCTTGTCCAGCGATTCTGGAGCCGGCTTCGCGTGTTCGCGACCCGGCGTTTGGGCGATGCAGCCGCGGGTGAGGACGTCGCTCAGGAGACGTTGCGCCGGGTCACCGATGCGTTGCGCGCCGGCCGCGTCGAGCACGCGGCGGCTCTCCCGGCATTCGTATTTCAGACCGCGCGGCATGTCTGCCTGCAGTTGCGGCGCTCGGCTGCTCGCGAAGCGCGAGCGCTGAGCCGGGTGGCATCCGGTGATCGGACGGACGTCAACCCAGCGGCCGCGGCTCGCGTCGATGCCCTCGCCGCCCTGATCACAGACGAGCGTCGCCTAGCGGTCCACCACGCACTTCAGGCGCTCGCGGCTGATGATTGCGAGCTCCTTCGGCTGGCGTACTTCGATCAATTGAATACCATGGAGATCGCCACCCGACTCGGAAGTACGGCCGGCGCCGTGCGGGTGCGGAAACACCGCGCGTTGCGCCGTCTGGCCGAACAACTGCAGCCCCGCACCGCTGTTAACGGCGCGAGGACATCGGGAACTTCATGATATGCCTGTGAGTGCTCTCGACTGCGCGCGCGTCGAGGAAGGCGAGGTCGAGCTCCGATACCTCAATGGCACGCTGGCCGACGACGAGGCGGAGGCGTTCGAGGCGCATTATATGGGGTGCGAGCAATGCTGGGCGTCCCTCGAGCGCGCACTCGAGCTACGCGCCGCGATCGCCAGCGTTGACCTGGGGGTGACCGCGGCTAGGGGGCGGCGCGCCGTCGCCGGACGATCGACCCTGCCGCCGCGCGTGTGGACGCGACGATGGCGGCCGGTGGCGGCCGCCGCCTCGATTCTCATCGTCCTGGCGGTCGGTGTGCAGATGCGTCGCACAGCAGGTAACCGCGACCGCGCTGGAGACGCCGTCCGCGGCGGAACTACCACTCTGCGCGTGCGATCGGTGAGCGGAGTCGACACGCTCGTCGCGACGTGGGCCTCCGTCCACGGCGCCGACCGGTACCACGTCCGGCTGTTCACTGGCGACGGCACGCTGGTCATCCAGCAGGACGTCGCCGATACGACGGTGTCCATTCCGCTCGAGGCATTGTCGCGGGCATCACCTCACGAGGCCTTGTACTGGAGTATCGAGGCGCTCGATGTCGAGCAACGGCCGCTGGCGCGGTCTCCGTTGACGGGCGCCGCATCCGTGCCGCGATCGCCGTGAGTGCGCGGCCATGTCTGGGACTGGCTGCTTGGGGAATGGTGGTCTGCGGCTGTGGCGGATCCCGCGCCGCGCCGCCGCGCGATCCGTTCGCGGCGGCGGATAGCCTGCGCCTGGAAGGGCGATCCTCGGAGTCTCAGATCGCCTACCGCGCGCTCCGTGATGCGTTCGCTCTGCGCCACGACACGGCCAACCTGTGGCGGGCCCAGCTCTGGTGGGGCGAAGCGCTCACCGAGAATAGCCGGCGAGACAGTGCGCGCTCCGCCCTCGATGGCGCTATGATGCTCGCCGCCGGAGACGCGAACCGCGAGGGCTGGACCCGGTACGTGCGGAGCATCTTCTACGACCGGCAAGGCAAGTTCGACTCGGCGTTCGCCGACGCTACTCGCGCGCGCGTGTTGGCGCGGACGACAGGAGACGGGCGCCTCGAGGCCAGCGCAGACCACGCCATGGGCCGCATCCACTCGCTGACCGGACACTACGCCGAGGCGTTGGACGACAACACGCGAGCGCTCGCGCTCGAGCGCGCCACGGCCGGCGAGTCTTCGCACGCGGTCACCAGTGAGCTCAACGAGCTCGGGATCGACTACCGCCATCTCGGGCGGTTCACCGACGCCGAACACGCCCTCGAGCAAGCGCTGGCGCTCGAGCGCGCGCACCACAACCCCGAGGGCGTCGCGCGTGTCTCGTCGAACCTGGCTAATGTGTATGTCGCTACCGGCGATGATAACCGGGCCCTCCGCTTGATGACCGACGCGCTGCGTGGCGCGGAACAGACGGGCAACGTCCGCGGGGAGGTCTATGTCCACGGCGACATCGCCGACCTGTACTCACGGAACGGCAACCTCGACGCCGCGCGAGCGCACCTGCGCGCGGCTCTGGCGTTGAATCGCGACGGATTTCTGGCGTACGGTCGCGTGCAGTCGCTCGATGCATTGGGGCATGTCGAGCTCGCCGACCACCGGCCACAGGTCGCAGTGGTGGTTCTCGATTCGGCTCGCCGACTGGCCGATTCCGCGGGGTTCGGACGAGAGCGCGTCACATCCCGCGCCGCGCTGGCGCGCGCCGTTACCGCGTTGGGCTTTCGGGATAAAGCGCTCCGATGGGGTGGCGCGGCAGTGCGCATCGCGGACTCGTTGGGTGATCCGGATGCCGAGATCGAAGCGCGGGAGGCGCATGCCGCGGCGCTCGAAGGCGCGGCGCGAACCGGAGCTCTCGATGAGTACCGCCGGTCCATTGCGCTCCTCGAGTCGTGGCGTGGCCGGCTCGCTCTCGGCGATCTCCGCATGGGAGTCGCCGAGCCCCGGCTCGCCCCATTCGAGGGCGCCATCCGGATCCTCGTGCGCCAGGGGCGTGCAGCCGAGGCATTCGACATCGCGGAGCGCGCGCGGGCGCGGTTGCTCTTGGACTTGATGGCCGAGCACGAGATGGGACAGCCACATTCCCGTCCCGAGGAGCTGCGCCAGCGCTTGCGGGAACGCTTCGCCATGCGCGACGACGTCGCGCCGACCGAACGCGTCGCCGTGGATCGCGACATCGCCGCGCTCACCGATTCGCTCAACGGCGCCGAGCGGGAATCCCAGGAGAGCGACCGACTTGCCGGCGCGAGCCATCCGGCGCCGCTACCACTCGCCACAGTGCAGACCGAGGTCCTCACTCCAGGCCGTGCACTGCTGTCTTTCTTCTGGGGTGACAGCGCCGTATACGGCTGGTGGATTAGCCGCTCCGCGGTGCGTGCGGTGCGACTCGGGCAGGCCGATTCGCTGGGCGCGCTAGTGGATTTCTTACGCGGCGCGATTGATGATCCATCCGGCACCGTGGCCTGGGCGGCGGCCGCGCACCACGTGTTCGCGCGCCTCGTGGCTCCGCTCGCCCCCGACTCAGCCGACGTGATCTTGGTGGTGGCTGATGGACCGCTCGCATACCTGCCACTCGAAGTCCTCGTACCGCGTGCCGGCGGGCAGCCCTGGGCCGCCTCGCGACAGTTCCTCTACGGTCCATCCGCCAGCGTACTGACCGCCCTCGCGCGGGCGCCGACCCACCAGCGATGGACCCGCGCGGTACTCGCCGTAGGCAATCCGGAATCGCCGACGGGCGGCTCACCGGTGTGGGCCGGGTCAGGTCGCGCCGAGGCGTGGGCGCCACTTCCGTACAGTGCGAGTGAGGCAACCGATGTCGCGGCGCTATTTCAGAACAGCGGCGCGGACCTCCTGCTTGGCCGCTCGGCGACTGTCGAGCGCTGGAACAGTCTGCATCCCGGACGTTATCGATACCTGCACTTCGCCGCGCACGCGGAGATCAACGACCGGCGTCCGGAAGAAAGCGGGTTGGTTCTTGGTAGCGGCGCGCTGGACCTGCCGGCGATCCGCCGGCTCGATCTGACCGCGGAGCTCGTCACTCTCTCAGCGTGCGAGACAGGACTCGGACGCCGCGTGCGCGGCGAGGGCGTCATCGGCCTTCCGCACGCCTTTCTCGCCGCCGGCGCTCAGGGAGTCATCGTGACCCTCTGGCGCGTGGCCGACCGATCGGCCGCCGACTTCATGCACGACTTCTACCGGGAGCTCCTGGCCGGCCGCACGCCGGCCGCAGCCTTACGCGAAGTCCGGCGCGCCCGCATGGCGGGGCTCGGACCGTCGTCGCATCCGTCCCACTGGGCGCCGTTCGTGCTCGTCGGCGCTATGAAAGGCGATTGAACCAAAGACCGAGAAGCTCTTGGCGCTTCGTGTAGTCTGAAACCGCGGCGATCCGAGACTCGAATTCTTGGGAGATGACCTCCAGTCCCTCGGAGATACCGCCTCCAACCCAACAGTGGATCAGTTTCGTCCCGCACGACTTGCAATGCCCGATCGTGAATTCCACCCCGTCCGCACTTCCGATATCGGCGATCTCGTCGTTCGGGTGACGCTCGAATGCTTGGTTCGGGCAGCACGCGTCAGTCATATGTGACCTCGCTTCCTGTGCCAGACCGCGGCGATGATCCTTTGCTGCGCAGTTTGGTCGAGACCTCCGGCAAATTCGATGGTCCTGCCGTCGCAGTCGAAAGCGATTCCATCGCCCGACGTGACCGCTCGGACCTTCTTGATCCGCGCGAGTTCGAATGTCCGACTCCGCCTTTGCCCGACCACCGTATTCTGCAACGTGAGCGTCGTCGCGCCGACGAGAAGCTCACGCCGGCCCCACATCTGCCAGAGCCACTTGCCCCACAGGAAGTATCCGCCAACCGTCCAGCCAATGAACCAGACGGCGAAAAACAAGTCGTCCGCGGTGATCACGTTCTTGGAGAAGAGCACGCCGGCGACCGCGATCTCGCCGATCGTCCAGCCGAACAGGCAGACGAGGTAGAAGAGGTTCCGCCACCACTTGCGCTCCACCTTGACCGAGACACGAAGTCCGTCCGCATCCTCGGCGATCATTGTTTGCACTCTAACGCCGCCTGAGTCGCTGCGCAGTCATGGGTGGTTCTGCGGGCTGGAGACGCGGTTTCGGGATGCAGATTTGGAGCCCGCGTGCCCAACCACTTCCCGCCGCGCGCTTGATCGAGATCCGTCCACCAGATCCTCCTCCGCGGACCATGGTGCCGCACATAGTACCACGGGCCCAGCGGCTCATGCCGCCAGGCCCGTAAGTTGTTGTGAATTCAAGAGCGGGAAACGGGACTCGAACCCGCGACCCCAACCTTGGCAAGGTTGTGCTCTACCAACTGAGCTATTCCCGCATTCGGTAACGAAAAGTACAGCGAGGCATCAAGGGCGCAAGCCGAGGGCGTGGATCGCGTACCAGACGGTGTAAGCGAGGAGGCCGGCGAGCGTTGCGTCGCCGCCGTTGGCGACAGCGGTGCCGGTGTCGTCCAGTTGCTCGGCGGCCAGGCCGCCGTCGAGTGGGGCGGTGCGGAGCCAGGAGAGGACGCCCGAGGCGTCGGGGCCGACGAGGCGGGCGAGTTGGCGGATCAGAGAGGTGCGATCCTGGGGGATGAGTTTGACGGTGCGGCGGAAGACTGACTCGTTGCGATCGAAGGCCTCATATAGGGGGAGCCATAAGGCGGAGGCGACCGGGTCATCGGTTGTCGAGATGCCGCCGTTGAGATCGATCGCGGAGGCGAGGGAGGCCTTGCCGGCGGTGTCGACGGAGAACTGGCGAAGGATGGCGGCGCGGACGGCGTTGGGGTCTTCGATTCCCTTGGCAGTCTCGGCGTCCAACGTGCGCTGAAAGACATCGAGCGCCATCGCCGCGATGGCGTTCGCGTGAAGCGTGTAGGGATACGCGACGCGGTCGCCGGAGGGTGAGACCTCGGTGGCGTAGAGGGGCGTGGATTTGTTGCGGCGGGCGGCGAGGTCGTCGGCGCTCGAATATAAAGTGTCGGCGATGACGGGCTCCTCGACGATCTGGTCGTCGCCAGTCTCACGGATATAGCGCTCCGTGGCCAAGGCGTAGGAGGCCGCGCCTTCGAGGGAGAAGCCCGGCTCGAAGAGCGTGCCATCCAGATAGTTCACGCCGCGGCCCGCGGCGTAGCCGTGCAGCTCGCAGGCGCGCAGCAGGAGCTCGCGGGCGAGCGGCGCGTCGGCGAGTTGGATCGCCGGGAGCGTTAGGGCGAGTGCGTCCCAGTCACGCACGGTGAGGCCGCGGCCATTCCATGGGGCGCGGGAGCGGATCAGATAGTAGTGCGCGTCGTCGAGCGCGCGGCCGATGGCGTAGAAGTACGCGAACAGGAGGTTGCGGTTGACGACGGCGTCGAGCTCGTCGACGCCCGTCGATTGCTCGAGCGAGCGAAGCGCGGTGCGCGTGGCTTCGAGGAGCTCGCGCCATCCACGGCGGCGCATGGCGACTCCCGTCGCGACGGCGCCGTCACGCTCCGGGCCCGCCGCGATATAGAACGCGGCGTCGGCGGAGCCGCCGGCGGGTACGGTCACCGTGCTTCGAAACGCAAAGCCCGGGGTATGACCCGACTCGCAGTTGATTTCGGGGGCGCCATCGGCGCTGATCGCGAGTGCCGCCGGACCCGGTAAAGAGGTGCCTTCCAATATGACCGCGTCTTCGCTTCGCTCGACGCGATGGGCATCGTCGAACTGACGAGCCGTGCGTACGCGATACTGGCGCAGACCCAGGGTGCCTTCGAATATGATTTCCACAGCGGTCGAGGCTTGACTTCGATTTTCGAACTGGAGCGCGTAGACAAAACCCGGGACATCGACATCTCGGCCATATGGCGCGAAGATCACGCCGCGAATCGTGAGATCGCCGGCCGTGCGCACCCAGGTCGGGATCCATTCCTGCGTCCGCTCCCAGCGCAATGGGCCGGCCGGGAGGCCGTGCAGGGAGATGGCGAACAACGGCGGGCCCTGGCCATCCACAAATCCCGGATCGCCGGCGAACTCTACGCCTGAGCGCGCCGCGCGATGCAGCAATCCCAGGGCATGGACCGCCCCCGTCTCCGCATGAATGCACGGGAGCGAAATCCAATGATTTCCGGTGACCTGCCACCGCACCGGAGGGATCGGGCGGAGGCTCACGGGGTAGGCAGTCGTGTTGACATGCCGGGTAACTTAAGCCCTATCTTTCGCGCCGTGCCGGCTCGCTTCGTCATCCTCGTTGCGCTTGGCGTGGCGTCCCGGCTCGGCGCGCAAGCGGTGCGCACGCCGGACGACGAAGCGCGGACGCTGCCCGCGGGCGTCATCCGACTCGGGATCGGCGACGACAACGCGCGGATCGATGAGCTCTGGGCGCCCGGTGGCACGCTCACGAATCGCGGCGCGGCCCTCACATTCGACACGCTCGGCGTCGCGCAGGTGCCGGCCTTGGCGCCCGCGCAGGCCGGCATTCGGACGCTGCTCGGCGATCAGTCGTTCAAGCTCGACTTCGGCAAAGTCGTCACCGACGCGAGCCTGCGCTCCGAGTCGTTTCCCATTTCGCTCGAAGCCGGCATCTTGAGCCGGCTGACGTTGCGCGCACGGCTGCCCATCGTGCATACGCGGCAGACGATCGCGACCAATGTCAATCCCACGCGATTCGAAGGGAACGTCGCGTTCAATCCCGCGTTCGCGTCGACGCAAGCGCTGGCGACCGACGCTGGGGTATACGCGCAGTTCATGTCGGCGTCACGCACATTGCAGCAAGTGCTCGCGAACTGCTCGAGCAATCCGTCGGCTGGGCACTGCCCCGCGATCAACAGCGAACGCGCGACGCTCTTGAATCTCGTCTCGCAGGGCAACCAGTTCGCATCGGGCGTGGCCCAGGTCTACGGCGGACCCAATGGAGCCGGAACGCTCGTGATACCCGTCGCGGGGTCGAATACGCAGGCCAGGGTCAACACGCGGGATTCGAGCTTGACGGCGCAGTTCAACGCCGCATTCGCCACGGTTGGGCTGCCCTCGCTGACCGTCGTCCAGCCGGTCGCCGCACCCGCGCGCGCGGGGCTCGGTGACTTCTACCATCTGCTCACGGATACCACCTATGGGCTGGCGGTCGACTCGCTCAGAGACGTCGATCGATATGGCATCGGGGATGCCGAGGTCAGTGCGACGTTGCTGCTGCTCGATACGTTCGGCAGTCGCGACTCCACGCGCATCCATCCGCACGGGTTTCAGTTCCGGACCAGCGTGACCGGGCTGTTCCGCCTCGGGACCGGGACGCCGCCGGCCGAGAATCAGCTGCTGGATCCCGGGACAGGGACCGGGGAGAACGCGGTCGAGGTGCACTCGGCGACCGATCTCTTGTTCGGGCCGAGGCTATGGATCACCGGTATCGTGCGCGGCACGTATCAGCTGTCGGATAACGTGGTGTCGCGCATCCCCGGGGCGGCCGGAGAAGTCCTCGATCCACTGTATTCGCGCACGACCGTCACGAGGCAGCTCGGCGACGTCTTCGCCGTGCAGATCGATCCGCATTACGCGATCAACGGCTACTTTGCGCTCAGCGGATCGTACCGGTTTCTGCATCATCTCGCCGACAAGTATTCCGGGGTGCTGCACCTGGACTCGGCACAGACCGGCGTTGGGGCGGTACGGCTCGATGCCAACGTGCTGGGCGCGAATACGGAGTATACGTCGCACACCATCGGGTTCGGGTTCACCTTCTCGAACCTCGCGGCGGCGGCATTGCGCAAGCATATCGGGGTGCCGCTCGATATCACGTTCGAGCACGACGAGGTTTTGTCGGCTACCGGCGGGTACGCGCCGAAGACGTTTTACGATACGATCCGCATGCGGCTGTACGTCCGGCCCTTCGGCGGGCGCGGGTTCGCGTTCTAGTGCGGGGTGCTGTCGCGTTTCGCGGTGGTGTCAGGTTTCGCCGGCTTCTTTTTCTTTGGGCGAAACACGTTTTTGACGCCCGTGCCTAGCTTGTACGCTTCGTTGTCGACTTGATCGTTCGTTTTCTTGACGCCCTCGCCGGCGTTGTCGACGGTGTTGTTGGTTTTGCGCTCGACGGCGGACGAGTCATGGTGCGTGGTGTCCTGGGCGTGCGCGAGACATGGCACCATTGCCAGCGAGGCGACAAACACGAGAGGGCGCAGCATCTGTAGAAACCTAGCGCCGCTTGGCCTTCGGTGTGACGGCCGACAACAGCTCGCTGGCGTGTGCACGGCTGACGTCGCTCTCGGGGTCGCCGCCGAGCATCCGAGCGATCTCATCGACGCGGGCGTCGCTGTCGAGCACCGTGACATCGGCCGTGGTCACGCCGCGGCGCGCGGCCTTGCTGACCAGGATGTGGTGGTGGGCGCGAGCCGCGATCTGCGGGAGGTGCGTGATCGCGAATACTTGGTGGTGCTCGGCCACGCGGCGCATCGTGTCGCCGACTTGGAGCGCGACGCGGCCGCCGATTCCCGCATCGACCTCGTCGAAGACGAGCGTCGGCACACGGTCGGAGCGCGCGAGGATTGTTTTCAAGGCGAGCATCACGCGGGAGAGCTCGCCGCCCGAGGCGACACGGGCCAGCGAGCGTATGTCGTGACCGACGTTGAGTTGCACGCGGAATTCGACCGACTCGGCGCCCGTGGCCGTCGGCTCCGGGCGCGGGGTCAGCTCGACCTGGAAGCGGCCACCCGGCATTCCGAGGTCTGGGAGCACGATCTGCACGGCCTGGGATAAGCGCGCGGCGGCTTCGCGCCGCGCGGCAGAGAGACGATTCGCTGCCGCGGAAAGCTCGGCGGTGGCGGTGGATTCGGTATGATCCAGGCGCGCCAGATCGAATGCGGCCGAGTCTACCAGGTCGAGCTCGGCACGGGAGGTGCGGCCCGTCTCGATCACGTCGTCGAGCGAAGGGCCGTATTTCTTCATTAGGCGGAAGAGGAGATCTCGGCGACGCGTCGCGTCCGCTAGGCGTTCTGGGTCGAGGTCGACCTGCTCTTCGTATTCTTCTAAGGCGCGGGCTAGTTCTTCCAACGCGTAGTAGCCGGTGTCAAATAATTCTTGAAGGCGATCTAGCGTCGGGTCGATTCGGCGGAGCGTCGCAAGGGCACGCTGGAGTGAGCCGAGACGAGGTAGCGTGGATTCGACGTCTCCATCCAAGGCGGCGGCTGCGCCGCTCGCCAACTGTTTGAGCTCATCGGCATGCGTCAGGCGGCGGACTTCTTCATCGAGACGGGTGTCTTCGCCTGCGACTAGTTTTGCGCCATCGATTTCAGCTACCACGTGACGGAGATAATCTGCCCGGCGTTCGGCTTCCGCGCGGCGCGATGACAACTCGGCTCGCTCGCGGCGGACCGACACGAGCGCCTCGTGAGCCACCGCTACATGCGACGCGAGCTCGGTGGCACCGGCGAATGCGTCCAGGATCGATTGCTGGGTGACGACGTCGAGTAGCAAGTCCGCTTCGTGTTGGCCGTGCAGATTGACCAATGAGCGGCCGACGTCGGCCAGGACGGCGGCCGTGACCGTGGTGCCGTTGATCCACGCGCGACCACGACCGCTGGATGCGATCTCGCGTTTGAGCACCACCCGCGACTCGTCGATATCGATTCCGCGCGTATCCAGCAGCGCCGCGATCTCCGGGCGCTCGGCGATGTCGAAGACGCCTTCGACCGTGGCGCGGTCGGCCCCCGTGCGTACCAGGTCGGCGCTCGCGCGTTCCCCGAGGAGGAGGCCGATCGCGCCGACGATGATGGACTTGCCGGCTCCCGTTTCCCCCGAGAGCACGTTGAAACCCGATGCTAACGGTAAGGTCAGCGAATCGATGATGGCGAACTGTTTGATGCGAAGCTCGGTCAGCATCTCGGCATCTACGCGTGCGGGACGCTGCCCCAGCCTAGCTTCCGGCGTAAGCGCGCGAAATAAGTGGTCCCGGGAAATCGCACGATGACGACCGAGCGCTCGGCGCGGCGAATGTGCAAGGTATCACCCGTCGCGAACGTCGTGCCGACCTGGCCGTCGACGGTCACGAGCAATTCCTCCGGTCCGTCTTCTACGTAGATCGCTATCTCCGCGGTCGGTGGCAGCACCAACGGGCGAAGGGCGAGGGAATGCGGAGAGACCGGCGTGACGACGATAGAGGCGACATCGGGATGCACGATCGGCCCGCCGGCCGAGAGACTGTAGGCGGTCGAGCCGGTCGGCGTCGACACGATGATGCCGTCGGCGGTATAGGCGCCGACTTCTTCGCCATTCGAGAAGACTTCCAGGCGAACGACGCGGGCGAATCCACCCTTGTGCAGCACCACGTCGTTCAGCGCGTACCACTTGCGGCGCATGGCGTCGTCGAGATCATGGGCGCGGGCTTCGAGCGACATGCGCGGCTCGGCGTGGTATTCGCCGCGGGCGAAGCGGCGGAGACCCTCCTCCATCTCATCCAAGCCAATGCTCGTGAGAAAGCCTAAGCGGCCCAGATTAATTCCTAGGATCGGGACCGGGAGGCCCGCCAGGAAACGGGCGCCGCGCAGTAACGTGCCATCTCCGCCGAGCGTGGCGAGGCCGCCGAGGCTCTCGGGGCCGGTCAAGAGCTCACCGGCCCGCGCGACCTCGTGGAGGTCGGGCTCGAAGAACAACTTGAGGTCCAACTCGGGCGCCAGACGCAGCAGCGTCCGAAGAACGTCGGGCAGCCGCGCGTAACCGCGGTGCCCGACGACGCCCAGGTTGATCACCCGGCGATAGCCTCGGACTCGTGCAAGGCCCGCACGCGTTCGGCGATCCCGGCCGCGTCGAGCCCGCACAACGCCAACTGCTTCGCCCGCGAGGCCTGTTCAATGAAGCGGTCGGGCACGCCGTGCGTGTGCACGCGGACGGCCGAGTCGCGCTGGGCGATCACGGCCGACATCATGGCGCCGAACCCGTTGACGATCGTGCCTTCTTCGACCACCAGGAACTGGTGATGGTCGGAGAGCAGCGCCGAGAGCGTGAGCTCATCGTAGGGCTTCAAGTACCGGCAGTTGACTACCGTGATCTTGAGGCCCTCGGCGGCCAGCGTCTCGGCCGCGGCGAGCGACGGCAGGACCATCGTGCCGACCGCGAGGATCGCGACATCGGCACCGCGACGAAGGACTTCCCAGGTTCCGTAGGGCACGGCTGGAATCTGCGACATCGGTGGCGGGACATCGGGGGACGCATCGCGCGGATAGCGGAAGCAGAATGGGCCCGTGGTGTGCTCCATGCCGGCGCGCAGGAGGGCGAGCATCTCGGTGCCGTTTTTGGGCGCGGTTACCGTCATGCCAGGGACAGCCAGCATGTAGGCGATGTCGTACAAACCCATGTGCGTCGGGCCATCTTCGCCTACCAGGCCTGCGCGGTCC
>Ga0210409_10001946_pt1 | contig 25713 bp, 22 predicted proteins | sample IncBWH17MmetaG_FD_161649 | JGI IMG/M metagenome (GOLD analysis project Ga0210409, IMG submission 161649) | Forest soil microbial communities from Barre Woods Harvard Forest LTER site, Petersham, Massachusetts, United States - Inc-BW-H-17-M | ecosystem: Environmental > Terrestrial > Soil >...
CTGGCTCTGAAGATACTGCCGTTCAGCGGGCAAACCTTCATGCACATCGTCGGCGTTATTGCGATGATCGTGGGCTTATCGATGCTGAGCAAGTGGACGCGCCTGGGCTCGTATCTTGCTTCAGTGTGGCTAGTGCTCATCGCCATCAACCTTGTCTCGACGGGAATGTTCTTTGATATCGCGGTGCGAGACGTAGAGAGGGCCTTGGCGGCCTTTGTGCTTGCGCGCATGACTGAGGTCCGCACAGATGCGCTTCACGGCGGCGTTCAACACGGACGGAGCGCAAACGCTGTCGCCGCTTGATGAGGCCGAGCTAACGTCATATCTGGCGACCACTGTAAGGTGATGACCAATTTCCAGAGGCGCGTGTTGGATTGTCAGATTGCGAGAAGAGATGCAAACGATACTTGAGCCTCAGTCGTTAGCGACCACCAGCCTACAGGAACTCATGATGGAAATATTGGTCCGTGTGGGCGAAGACCCAGAGCGTGATGGCCTGCGGCACACCCCCGAACGTATGGAGCGTTCGATGCAGATGAGGCAACTGTTCGGCTAACTCTCAAGTCCGAGCGTCGGGCCGTGGGCATGGGCGCGAAACAACGAGAAGGCGTGCGCGACGGGAGTGTAACCCTCCCGCATTTCATCCTAAGTTTCATCCTAAGACATCGACCGATTTTTGATGTTTCGGATTTCCCAATGTTGTTGGGTTTTCGGTTTTCCACAGATCGCACGATTGACAGCATTAGAGTTAGTTTTTACCATCTTTTGTGGGATTTCTGATTTGCTCTTCGATTGAGTCCAGGCCTCCCAGCCAAACTTCAAAAAGCGGCAAAATATCCGGCAGAACTGAGGAAACTATGGAGGCATGAGTCCATGCTTAACATGATCCGGGGTTATCGCTAGGCTTGGGAATGGAGCAGGGTTCCAAAATAGAGCTTGTGCGATTGCGGCGAGGTCATCCCTGAAGACTTCATCCAATCGCGGACGTCTGAGATGCGGTGGGTCCGTCCACCCGGGACTTCGACGAGCATCATCAAGTCGAACAAGGCCTCGACGGGATTCGTGTGCCCACCATCAGGAACGAGCACATCGAGGATGACGAGCATGCCGCCGGGGCAGACGAGACGCGCGGCGCGTGCCACGATCGCCGACGCAGCCTGCGCATCGAAATCGTGCAAAACGTGGGAGAGAAATACGCAATCGAACGTTTTCCTGCCAAGCCCGCACCCGTCCTTCTGAAAATCGGCAGCCACCATCTCCACGCGTCCGTGGAGTCCCACCCGCTCCAAGTGCTCCTTAGCGATTGGAATTATTTCGGGAAGATCCGCAAGCGTCACTCGCGCGCCAGGCAATGCTCGCGCCAACTCGGCAGCGTATCCACCGCCTCCTCCGCCCAAGTCGAGAATGGTCCCAGCGCCTGCGAAGACGCCCGTTCCAATGACACCGGGCGCGCCCATCTCCGCAAGATCATTCAACGCCAGCAAAAATTTTTGGACCGAAGGGAAATCCTTGGCCACTCGATCCGCGTAAGACGGAAAGAGCGCCTTGCCAGAAGAAATCGCATCGGCAAGGCGGGCCCACGCCGTGTAGAAAATGTGCTCCTTCCAGGCCAGCCGCGCCATTCCACCCGCGCCGCCGCGAAGGAATGTGCTTGAGAAATCGTTCAGCGCAAATCGCTCGCCGTCCCCGGAAACATATTCCAGAGCCCTGAGGGCAGCTAGAGTCCTGGCCACTGTGTCGGCGGGAGCCGAAACTCGAGCCGCCACTTCTGGAGGCGTCGCAGGGCCACCGGATAGCGCCGCAAACAAGCCCAGTTTGGCCGCGGCCATCAGCACCGCCGATCTTTGGTACAGCGTCAGTTCCTGGTAGGGATCCATGGTCGATGAAATACCCTTCAGTTCAGCATCTTTCTCAAGCGCCAGGCAGTCTTTCCCAAAGCCAGGAGCGATGGCCTATCACTGGCCACTTTCTCGCCGCGCTCATCCCCTAGCACTGCGGCTGCGGCCAGCTTGCCAGGCATCCCGTGGACGCCTCCGCCTGGATGTGTGCCCGCACCCGAAAGATACAAGCCGAGCACAGGAGTTCTGTAACGCGAAAATCCAGGCGCGGGACGCAGGCTAAAAAGCTGGTCGATCGTCATGTCCAAATGATTGGGATTGCCCGCGCGATTGCCCAGCCTCGCCTCCCAATCCGCCGGTCCCGTAACTTTCCGGCCGATAACCGATGACGTTATCCCCGGCGCAAACCGCTCGAGCGTTTCGAACACTTTGTCAGCCGCCGCGTCGTTCGAACCCGGCCAGCCGACTCCTTCCGCACAAATAGCCGGGACAAACGCCGAAGCCCACAGAGTTGCCTTCCCGGGCGGGCATTGCGAAGGGTCATCCGCGGAAGGAATCACCACCATGAGCGGAAGTGGCGCGGGCATCCGCCCCCCGGTCACGATCCTCATCGCCGAAACATACGCGTCCGGCGCGTGCATCAAATATTTCAATGATCCCGCAAACTCTGGAGTCTCCCCCCGAAACACTGGCGGCCGGTCCAAAGCCGCGTCAACTTTAATTTCGCCGACATTGAAAAGCCCTGAATGGCTTCCGGCTACCGCTTTCCGCCACGGCGCGGTGAGGAACTCTTGGGGCAACATTCCTGCGACGCGTTTCACATCAATCGTCGAAACGACATTGTCGGCCTCAATTTCGACGCCGGAATCAAGAGCAACTCCCAAGACGCGGCCGGACCGCATGCGGATTTCGCGCACCGGCGACCCGCATTTTACTTCGCCCGCGCGAGCCGCAAGCGCCTTGAGCAGCGCCTCTATCAATTCCCCCGTTCCGCCCAATGGCCGCGCGCCCTGCCCACCGTGCGACGATGCAAGCAGGCACGCGAGCAGACCGCTCCCGGGCGCCCACGGCGGCATCTGCGGATGGCTGGAAAACGCCGCCGCAGCCGCGCGCATCTCCGGAGAACTCACCCATTCGTCGATCACTACGCAGGCAGGAGCCAGCACTGTTCGAAGCAAGCCTTCCACATCGCCGCCGAAGTCACCGAGCCTGTCAAGGATGTCGCTGATTCCTCCAAGCCCACCCGCCTTCACATGCTGCAGCGAGCCCACTGACGACATGACCGCGCTTGCAAACGTGGCAAACCGCGACCATTCTTCGGCCTCTTTGGCGCCGAACTCGCGCCGAAATCCGTCCAGCGTTGCGGAAAGGTCGCGGTGAAACAGGGCTGTGCGGTTTGCGATATGCGCGGCGAGAAGATGGTTGGTGCGGACCCACTTTAGTCCGTGCGCTTCAAGGCCTAGCTCGCGGTCGACTCCGCTGTGGACCATCCCTTCGAGCTCAATTGCGCCTGTATTGAACCGGTATCCGGGAAAAATCTCTTCCGTGAATGTGCAGCCGCCGGGAATTGGCGCACGCTCGATGACCGTGACGTGGTGGCCTGCGGCCGCAAGGTAATTCGCGCAGACCAGACCGTTATGTCCGGCGCCAATAATCAGCGTGCGAGGCATGACAATTCCGACAGGTTGCCCAAGCTTGCAAGGACGCGCGCCAGTTCACGCACTTTGGGCACGAGCGACTTGGGATCAATCGACGTGAACGCGCCATTCTCCAGCAATCTTCGGCCATCAACCCACACGTCGGCGATGGACTCAGGTCCTGCTCCGTAGACAATCTGCTGATACGGATCGTGGACGACTGCCGCACCGAACGAATCGCCGTCGAACCGGACGATGTCGGCGCGCTTGCCGGGCTCGAGTGACCCGGTCATTTCGCTTAGTCCAAGCACCCCGGCTCCGCCTATCGTGGCTATCCTCAGAACCTGCCGTGCGTCGGCCGCTTCGGGATCCTGCAAATGAACTTTCTGAAGCAGAGCGCCAAGCTTCAGCACTTCAATCATGTTCTGGCTGTCGTTGCTCGCCATTCCATCCGTGCCGATGGCGAGCGCGACTCCCCGCTGCGCAAGCTCTCCGAGCGGGCATACACCGGAGCCGAGGATCATGTTGGCGGTGGGATTGTAAATAATCGCCGCCTTCGCTGCGGCGATCATTTCCATCTCGGCCGCCGAGAGCCAAACGCCGTGCCCGGCCACGCAGTTTGCGCCAAGAATCCCGACGTCGTTCGCGTGCTCGACCGTGCTTTTTCCCCACCGCAATTGCGCCGCCGTCTTCTCCTCGCGTACCTCGGCGAGATGTGTATGAATCCCCCTGCCCATCGATCGCGCAAGTTCACTGGAAGCCTGCAGTGCCGCATCGCTCTGCCCCAGGATCGTCCCCACTCCCACGCGGAAGCTGAGGCGGGCGGAAGCTGCGCAACGTTCGGCAAGAGCGCGGTGCTCTTCGAGGATTCGCGTAACAGGGAGCGTCGCCGTTCCTCCCCAGGCGATGTCCTCGGCGCCAAACGATACGATGCCTCGCAAGCCTAGTTCCTCAAAACCGTCGGCCACGCCGAGGCTTGCAAAGTCGGACGCATTGGCATGGCAGAACATGTCGTTCACCGTGGTGACCCCCGAACGGATCAGTTCGGCGCCGCGGAAGAGCGGCCCGAGGCGGGCCATTTCCCGCGTCAGGTGAGGCATGATCGGCATGAGCAGCCGAGTCGCCCAGACCCAGATCGTAAGGTTTTCCGCCATCCCCGGGATCAGCGCTTCGGACATGTGCGTATGCGCGTTGACGAGCCCTGGAATTACTATTCCGTAATCATCGCCCACCACCTTTGCGCCGGGATATTTGCGGCCCAGGTCCGCGTACGTCCCGACGTCGGTAATGCGTTCGCCCGAAACAGCGACGGCGCCGCCGGCGATATCGCCCCGTGCTCCCATCGTGAGGACATGCCCTCCGCGGACCAGCAAAATGGTCTCGCTCACAAAGTCTCCTTCGCGTACTTGCGCCACGAAATCGCCCAATTTTCGGCCCATCCCACCAGGAAAAACAGAATGATTCCCATCACGGTGAGGACGGTCACCGTCGCAAAAAGTCCAGCGGTTTCCCCGCGATTTTCAAAGTGCAGCATAAGGTACCCGAGCCCATGCGTCGATCCAACCCATTCCCCGACCACCGCGCCAACCACACTCAGTGCCATGGCCACGCGCACGCCGGAAAAAATTCTCGGAAGTGCGGACGGGAAAGCCGCCATTGACATGATGCTCCACGGCCCCGCCCCGAACGTCCGAAGCAGGCGGATCAATTCAGGATTCACGGAACTTAGCCCGTCCACCGTGTTCACCGCAACCGGGAAAAAGCACATCAGCGCCACCGTAGCCGCCTTCGGCACAATCGTAAATCCAAACCACAGCACCAGGATCGGCGCAACAGCCGGTATCGGAACCATTTGCGTCGCCACCAGCCACGGATAAGCCGCCTCGCGGAACCACCGCCAGATTTGCATCAGAATTCCAAGTGACAATCCAATGATCACGCCGCTTACAAATCCCAGGAGAAGCTCCGAAAGCGTCGCGGCCCCGTTGCTGACCATGATCCGCCAATTCTCCACGAGGTACCGCGCCACCGCGCTCGGCGGCGGCAACAGCAACGGGTCGATCCCCGCCCCGCGCACATAAATCTCCCACGCGGCAATAATTCCCGCTCCCAGCAGCAGAGGCGGCCATATTCCCGACCTCACGCCTCCCTCCCCAGGCTTTGCAAGAGGCGCGCTTTCAGCTCGTTAAAATGCGCGGAGGTTACGACCTCCCCATATTTCCGGGGACGCGGAACGTCCACCTCGAGCGAAAGGATGATCCGGCCAGGGCGGGGACTCATCAAATGGACCACGTCGGACAGGAACAGCGCTTCATCGATGTCGTGCGTGACAAACACAATTGTACAACGGTTCTCCTGCCAGTAATCAAGCAGCCAGGTTTGCATCGAAGCTCGCGTAATCGCATCGAGCTTTCCGAATGGCTCGTCCAGCAGGTTGATTCTCCTTCCGCAGAGAAACGTCCTGAGCATCGCCACTCTTTGGCGCATTCCTCCCGAGAGTTGGCCCGGGTACGAGAGTTCAAATCCGTTGAGCCCGAAGCGATCCATATGCTCGCGCGCCCTTCGGCGTGCCTCCTCTCGGCCGCATCCGAGGCATTCGAGGCCGACCGCCGCGTTGTCGGTAACTGTCCTCCATGGCATGAGCATGTCCTGCTGGGGCATGTACCCCACGCGTCCAAGGAGCTCGCCGTCCCCAAGCACTGGCGCTTCGATCGAACCTGTGTCCGGCTTGTCCAGACCGCAAAACAAATTGAGGAGCGTGGACTTTCCGCAAGCGCTCGGTCCGACGATCGAAACGAACTTCCCATCCGGAATGTCCATGTCCGTGCCTTCGAGAGCTCGGACCGTTTTCGCGCCGTCGCGGAACGTCCTGCTGACGCCGCGCACCTTCATCGCTGCAGGCTCCGCCGTCACGGTTTCGCGCCCTCGTCGCCGGGAAGCGGCGGCAAAAATTCATTGGTAGCAAATTTCGCCGGATCCTCGCGCATGTCCAGAACGCCAATCTCCTTGGTCCAGGCCAGGTAATCCCTAAGGACGGAAAGATTTAGCCGCCCGAACGCGGGCGCATCCGCTCGCAGAACTGGACTCAGCGCATCCAGATAAGGTCTCAGCCCTTCCGTGGTCTCCCCCTCTACTCGAGCCGCCATCGCGGCGCACGCGACATCCGGCTTCGCAACGGCGTCATCATACCCTCGTGCAACTGCGCGGAGAAATCCCCGCACTGTCGCCGGCTCGCGCGCCAGGAAATCCTCGCGCGCAAAAACAATCAGCTCAGGATAGGGCGGCACGCCGTAGTCGTTGAGCCGCATCACCGTCGCAGGTTTGTGCGCGGCAACCTGCACGCCCTCCTGGCTCCAGAAGCCAAAGGCCGCGTCGACGTTTCCCGCGATGATTTCCTGCGCCGTGTTGAATCCAATGTTGATCAGCCGGACGGACGAGGGATCCCCTCCATCGTGCTTGATCATCCACTTCACGCCCGCATCGTCGCTCACAACCCCGGTTGTCCCCACGAGCCGCCCACCGAGATCCCTCGGCCGACCGATTCCCGACTTTTTGAGGGCGATCAGTGCTGCCAGCGGGCGTTGTTCTATGGCCATGACGATCTTTAGCGGCTCCCCCTTCGCGCGCACGCTCAGGAAATCAAGGAGCGAGACCAATCCGAACTCCGCCTGCCCCGCCGCCATCAGCCGTAACGTGTCCGAAGACGACGTCGGGGCATCGATCCTCACAGCCAACCCCTCGTCGCGAAAATACCCGGCTGCTTCCGCCTGGTACAATCCCGCGTGCGCCGCGTTCGGAAGATAGTCCAGAATGACTCGGACTTGCCGGGCCGAGCCGGGCGAGTCCTCCCGCGCCTTTCCGCGGCAGCCGACAAGGACTAGAACTGCTACCAGCGCGAATTTTAGCGCGCGCATCATGAGTTCCCAGCTACTCCGCTATCCCGAATACGTCTGAGCACCGTGTACCGCGGCTGGCTCATTTCCTCCAATGTAAATCCAAGGCCCTCTCTGCCCAGGCCGCTTTGCTTCACTCCGCCGAACGGCACGAAAGGCGGCCGGTAATTTCCCGTCCCATTTACCACTACGCCCCCGCATTCGAGACGATCCGAGAGACTCAGAGCACGCGGCCAGTCGCGGCTAAACACGCAGCCGGAAAGCCCGAAAGAAGACTGGTTGGCGATGGAGATCGCTTCTTCCTCCGCGTCAAAAGGAATGCACGTCAACACCGGACCAAAGATTTCGTCATCCACTGCCACATCGGCGGTCCGCGGGACATCGGTGATTATACAAGGGTCGAAAAATGCCCCGCGGGCGGATGCCGATCCGAAGGCGAGCTTTCCTCCTTGCTCGACAGCTCTGGCCACTTGCTTACTGACACGCCCGGCGGCCTCTTCGGAAATGAGCGGGCCAATCGCCGAAGACGAATCGAGCGGATCGCCCACCCGCATCCGAGCCAGGAGCGCGGAAAGCTTCTCGATCAGTTCGCCGGCGAGGGATCGGTGAACGATGATTCTCTTGTTGGCCGCGCACGCCTGGCCGTTCATCAGAGTGCGGCCGAAAACCAGCTCGGCCGACGCAAGGTCCAGATCGGCATCACGGCACAGAACCGCAGCATCGTTGCCGCCCAGTTCCAGATGAAGTTTCCTGAGCACTGGCACGGACGCAACCTCAAGGCCAGCCCGCGTGGATCCAGTCAGGCTCACGGCCGCGAGACGAGGGTCAGCGCAAAGCGCGGCGCCCGTTTGCCGCCCGCCGGGCAGCACGGCAAGAACATCGGTCGGAACACCGGCGCTGAGGAATGCCTCTCGCATGGCGATCACGGTGAGCGGATCCTGTTCCGGCGGCTTGACGATCACCGCATTTCCCATCGCCAGCGCCGCCGTGGCCTTTTCCACGAACAATTCCACGGGGAAATTAAAGGGGAGGATGGCGGCGACGACACCGAGCGGAATCCTGCGCACCCATGCAATGTCGTTGGCGGTGGACTCCAGCGCACCTGTCGGGAGCAGGTCGCCGCCCATGGACCTGAGTCTTTCGGCGTTGCCCCTCGTGATGGCCGCGGCGAGCTTCAACTCAAATTGAGCCTGCGCCAGGATCTTGCCGCTCTCTTCGGCGAGGAGCCGCGAACATGGCGCGGCCTGCCCGTCGATCAGTGCCGCCGCTTTTTCCAGAATGTCGGCCCGCTCGCCCGTTCGCCGGGCCGCCCAGGCCGGTTGAGCCGCAACTGCTTTGGAGATCGCGTCTGAGACCTGGCTTGCCGGGGCAGAGGGCACCACGCCCAGTTCCCGGCGCGTCGCGGGCGCGAAAATATGGAGCGGTTCCGAGTCAAAGACGATGGTGGAGGAAGGCATCGGGATATCAATTGTTGTTGCGCTGCAATCGAGAAATCAGGTACTTGAGCAACTCCGGCAAAGCCAGGGGCGTCGCATCTCCGCCGCCCCGCGAATAATATCCTCCAATCGCGGAAACGGGGCGGCCGAGCCTCTCCGCCAGGCGCTGCTTCGCCGTTTCACATTGCTTTTTTGTTGGTAAACACTCAATCTGCGCCTCGGACGGAAGGAAATCATTTGCTCCCTGAAGAGGCAGGTTCTCCTCGCCCACGCGCCGCGATGCCGCGACGCCGTTGACGCCGCGGTGTTCCCGGTCGAGGATGAAACTTCTATGGGTCAGCCCCGGCGCGACCCACGCGACGACATCGCTGTAATACGGTTTCAATCTCCCGATCACATGGGCCAGTCTTTGCGACATTTCGTTGTGCATCGTGACATACGCCCGCCGCTCTTTGTCGCCCCATCGCCATTTGTTGGAAGAAACCGAGACCCCCGTAAAATCCTTTCGCCATGGCGACACTGCGTTGCCGCGGCCCTCGAAAAGCCCGGGATCGTCGTACGAGCAGGCCGGAGATTGTTGATTTCCAAACGCGAAGACATATTCGTAAGGGACAAACACCAGCGGCTCGGACATCACCGCGCGATGAATGACAATGCTGCCCCTTCGCAGTGGCGCGAGAGACAGAACCTCCGGTGAGAAGCCAGACGGCAGATAAGCGGAAAATTTGGCCGCCAGCGTTTCTCCCTTGATCGGGCGGAAGCCCGCCGCGACGAGCCCAGCATTGATGCGCAGGTGTTCGGGACTCAGAAGATAAGGCTTCGTTTTTGTGCAGGGCAAAAGAAGCAGAATCGTTCGATACCTTTTATCAACCTTGGGCAAGTACTCCTCGGATACAAATTGAAGCCATCGCTGGACACGAGGATGTTGAAGCGCTTCCACATTTTCCTGAGGACTATAAAAGCAAAGTTCATCGTCGAGCATGGCTGGTGCGCAAATCTTTCTTCTCGACTCCAGGATCCGAAGCTTCCGATCAGTGGTTGCTACCATGGTCAATCATTCCAACAACACTGAAACACAATTACTTAGGCCTGAAACCGGCTGCCCGATCCCTTGCAGAATATCACGGCTCATCTGCTCAATGGAGGTCCTGTCTTTTGTCTCGGACAGGATACGATCTTAAGACTTGCCCGTGACTCAGTCAATTGGCCGCTCCTCAGCCAGAACGCATATTTCAACGCGCCAGCCGCTCGATCCTAGAAACTGCCTCACACCCCGCGACTGAGATCAGTATTTCGATCAGATCGTCGATGCGCTGGTGCTGCTCGCTCACCTACTTTGCGAGAACCTCTAAGGGCACGGCGACACTGCGGTGGACAGTCCGCCACGGGAGCAGGGCCAGGTCCTGGAAGGCTATGCCCAATTCGCCCTCCGGGCTCCCTTCGCGTCCTCCGCGCAAGAAACACCAAAGGAACCGAAAGGCGCAGTGTAAAGGATGTCCTGGCAACGCCTGTAAAGGATGTCTTGGCACTTTACACTTCAGCGTGGCATCTTCTTGATTTCAAAATGCCCGCCTGAAGGCGGGGGCTACAAAAAAGGGCCAATCCTGAGTTCTCACACAGACTCTTCAGGCTGTCCCTTTTTGCCCGCGGATGAGAAAAGCGACAGGCTGAAGCCTGTCCTACTTTAAAGATCCCAAATACTTAAGCCAGGTCCAGATGCGCTCGGCTTCGGCAGGATACCAGCGCGACCGCGCAGCCAGTTCTTCGGCGGTGAAAGGCAACGCGTGCGTTCCTTGTCGCCAGGCCTGGGCGCAGCGTTCCTCCAGGCTCCACATTCGCGCCGCAGCTTCTGCCACCGTGCGCCCGACCGTGACCACACCGTTTCCGCGAAGGATCAGAGCATTCGCGGAGCCGAGACGCCGCGCCGCGCTTCGGCCCAGTTCGGCACTGTGGATAAGATCGGTTGAATCATAGGTTGCGATGGCGCCCACGATTCCACCAAAGCCGTGCTGAATCGCAGGCGCCATAGCGTCCGCAGGCCAGATTGAAGCAAAGGGTGCGTGCGTACGGCAGACGGCCCCGATATCGGCCCGCTCCGCATACATCCCGCTATGCAGGAACACTTCGATTGGCCGCGCTGCCGCATCGCCGGACACCACACGGCCGTCGAAATCCACTTCGAGGATGTCGCCGGCGTACTGGGCCGCCAGCGCAGGCCGAGTTGATGTTATTAGCAGTGACTTTTCAAGGCGCGAACTGACATGGCCGAACGCGTGGACATAATGAAGCCGGCTGAACGCGCGTGCCGCCGCCGCGATATCATTTCGAAGATCATCCTTGCCGCTCGCCATTCGTCAGAATTCCTTCCGAGCCGCATGGTAGCGTCCACAATTGCGTGAATCAAGAGCAACTCATCGGAGTGCACGGTATTGACTCAGTGTGACCGGGAAGATGCCCGTTCCGTCCCGAAATATACGGGACGGAACGGCCGCTACAAAACCGTCCCCCGATTTGATGGTGTGTTTTGTAGAGGCCGCCCGCTTTTTGGGCGGGCAGCTGCTAAGTCCACATAATTTCAATCGGAGTCGCTACCAAGTGCACACGAATTGCGCAGTTTCGCTAGGCCGAAAAGTCGCGCGGCACGCGGCACTCGGCGACGCGGACGCGGCGGATGCTTGGCGGCGTATTACGGCTCCTCCCGACGAAGCGCGGCACGCCATCGGTGATCACGGCGCAGACTGCGGCAACGTCGCCATTCTTGATCGCATCGAGCGCGGTGGTTTTGGATCCCCCGCTTGGCGCGTCGAGCAGGACGATATCGGCGTCGCGCCCGGCGGCGAGCAAACCGGAATTGAGGCGATAGATGCGCGCGTTTGATCCTGTGGCGGCACACACGAACCATTCCGGCGGCATCGCGGTCAGGCTCGCGCAGTGGGCGATCGTGTAGAGCATACCCAGCGGCATGACGCCGCTTCCCGTTGGCGTATCGGTGGCGATGATGAAGCGGTCGAACACCTTCAGCTCGTGCGCCAGATTGGCGCATAGAATCGTCGTGCGCAGATTGCCCGCGGTGCATACCTGCAACGCGGCCTGGGTTTTCTCGATGATGACCCGAAAATCCTCGTCGGGCACAGCGGTTGGGCCGCCGTTGATGTGGAACGATACGTGGGGCTGCATCGCCACCAGATGTTCGGCGCGAATGGCGCCGGAGCCGGGAATCGAGGAGCCGCCGGTGTGAACCGTCGTGATCATTCCGGCTGCCTTGGCCCAGGCGATCATCGGCGCATAGTCAAAAGGTGTCTTGACGGCGCCGAAACCGGCTTTGGCCAGCCAGACTCCTTGGGTGGCGACGTCGCGAAAATCGGCATCGGTCAAGCCTGGTTCGAGAATGATCGAACCGCCATGAACGCGCATTCCGCCGGGACGGAAGCTTTCGAAGCTTTTGAAGGCGGCCACCGCGAGTGCTTTTACGCCGGCGGGATCGGTGGGACGTCCCGGGACGTGGACCTCTGAAGCGGAAATGGCTGTCGTAACGCCGCCGTGCAGATAGCTTTCGAGGAAGCCGACCGTTTTCTGCCGGGGAGTGTAATCGCCAAATGTGGTGTGCACATGACTGTCGATCAGACCCGGGATAGCTGTAGTGCCGTCCGCGTCGATGACAACGTCGGCGCTCGACACCTCACCGGCCGAGGCGGTGCCTACGCCGACGATGCGGCCGGCTTCCGAGATGATCGTATCGCCGCCGTGGAATGGATTGTGCCAGTCGCCACTTACAATTCTGCCGATGTTTACGATGGCGACGCGCATACGGAGACCGCCTTGTGGCGCGTCAGACAAGGCCGTCCTCTCCTTTGATCTCATGCGCCGCTAATCCGCCAACGCGGTGATTGATGCGCCCGCGATTGGCGAATGCCGCGATGATGGCGATTTCGTCGGGCAGCGGAGCGTCGTGGAGGGTCACTGTGATCCCGTCGTAGTGCGAGCGGACGTAGAGAGCGTCTTTGTGGGCGAGCGGGATGTCGATGGTTTCGCCTGGAGCGGCGCGCTTAGTCATCGAGGAGATCCAGGCTTTGCCGCCGCCGGCCGCCTCGCGCATTACATTGCCGAAGACGGTCGTAAGCATCGAGACGGCGTGTTCCTGCTCGCCGGCTACGCCCACCAAGCCCGCCTTGCCGTAACTCTGCACCGGGTGATCACCCATGGCTGCGATTGCGATGGCCGTGATGCGCTTTCCAAGTTCGAGGCTTGCTTTCGTGAGCGGCGACAAGTCTTCGGTGTAACGCTGCGCAAAGGGGTTTTTTACTACGGCTACTACGGCGACTTTTCGCAGGAGTGGGTCGGCGGGACGGCCTGCTTCGGTGAAGGTGTCTTCGGCGAATGTCACGATCTTGCGGACTTCCACATCGTCCTCCTGGTAGCACACGCTTCACGTGAAGCAAAGAAAGTAGCACAGGCACTCTTGCCTGTGCGGTTTCGTCTGACGTCAATCGACCTAGAGATGCGGTGAGGCTTGGAAAACCGCACAGGCAAGAGTGCCTGTGCTAATTAAACCCTGCGCACTACCAGCTTCATTGGCGTCGGGTGGAAATCGTTGCAGGGGGTCAGGTCCTGCGGGCAGGCCGAGAGCAGGGCGACGAGATCCATTTCGGCGCGCAGCGTGATTGTTGAACCGGCGGGATGCGCGGCGGGATCGGTGACCACTTTGCCTTCGGGCGTAACGCGATTGTGCATGAACACGTTCCACGCCTGTTCGCCGTGAATGTCGAAAGTTTCTCCGAGCAGGTCGCGCGCTTCTTCGAGGTTGCGCAAACAACTGCGGTGATCCTGGAGGCCGAAATCGCGCGAGAAGCGTTCGGGGTCGCAGCAGGGAACCAGGAGGTCGTGCTTGCCGACATCGTCGCGCAGAATGGTGAAGATGGGATTGCGGTGGTTGGTGAACACCAGCGAACCGGCGCCCAAGAGGATGGAAGCATTGCATGACACCGTGTGCGTCGGCGACATGTATTCGCGCGGATCGGCGCGCCTCCAGGCAACCAGATCGCCAGCCTGGTGGCCTTCGAGATCGATGATGTCGAGAAGTTGCCCCGCGCGCACGATGGCGCCGCGTCCTTCGCAAGCCGGGACCACGATTTCGGTGATGGTGCTCATTGCGAATCCCGACTGCTACCGGATTTTCCGCGCGCAGCACGCGCCGCCGGAGGAAAGCGCTCGTCGAATAATCCGGCCTCCAGAGATTCCAGATAGCTGAGTACTTCGGCCAGGTCCGTAACATCTACATATTTCATGTGCAGGTCGAACAGCGACATTTTATGGGAAAGTTCTCCGCGGTCGAACACAGCTTCTTCAGGAATCGTGACGCGCAAGTCGTAGCTCAGGGCATCTACCGCAGAGGCGCGCACGCAGCCGCTGGTGGTGGTGCCTGTGAGGATCAGCGAATCTGCTCCCGCGTTAGTCAGGTAGCTCATGAGCGGCGTGCCGAAGAAGGCCGAGGGTTTTCTTTTCTCGATGAAGACGTCGCCGGGCATAGGCGCGACTTCCGCGACAATGTCGTTGCCTTTGTGGCCCATCACATCCACTTCTTCGTCCGAGCGGGTTCCCTTCAGCGTCCAGACTCCGAGGTCGAAGCCGTCCTCGCGCCGCGGGTTGGTAGTGTAGAACACGGGGAGCCGCTTGCGCCGCGCTACGGCGAGAATTTTGCGGATGGCGTCGATGGCGTCCCAGGCGCGTTCGCCGCAGGAGAAATGCCAGCGCTTGATGGATTCGAGGATTGGCTCACGTTTGTCGCCGCAGAAATTGTAGTTGACGTCGATGACCATGACGGCGGGCCGCTTGCCGAAGCCGGCGCGGCGTCCCCAGCCGGCGGCGGCGAAAATCTGACGATCGCTATCGCTTATTACATCGTCCCAGACGGCCATCTTACTGCCCCCGCGGTTTGGTGTATTTGAGTGTATCCCGGCTGAAGCCGGGCCGCTGATAAGGATCGGCAAGCCAGCGGTCAGTCCGGCTGACGCGCACCGGGCTGTTCACTTCCATGCTGCCCGGCTTCAGAGTTCCCAGCGCGCGGCGCAGATATTTTCCGCGCGGCTCTCCGACGGGGCGCATGCCGGGGCTATCCTTGGCCCATTCCGCGGTGACTTTGCCGCGCAATATCGTTTTCACCGGCCAGCCTTTGAATGTGTGGCCCTCCATCAGCGACCAGCCGGAGCGCGTGTTGATGTGGCCCTTGTTCACCTTGACTTCGCGAGAAAGATCGACCAGCACCGCATCGGCGTCAAAGCCCGGAAGCAGGGAACCCTTGCGGCCCCAAATGCCGGAAGTCTTGGCCGGATTTTCGCAGGCCACTTGCACCACACGCTCGATCGAGAGGCGGCCCTTGTTGACGCCTTCCGAGAGCAAGGCGGGCAACATCATTTCAACGCGCGAGAAGCCGGTGCGGCAGGACCAGATATTCGGATTGTACATCTCCTCATAGGAGGAAGGTTCCCATGCCACTACGTGATCGGAGCCTACTACATCGACGGTGCCGTCGGCGAGGGCGACCCAGAGAGCTTCAATATTGTCGCGGCGGCGCAGCGGGACATTTATGCGCCAGCCGTACTGCGGCTCGAGCCACAGCCATGCTGGGCCGGTCTGGGCATAGACTTCCAGGCCGTCGGCGCGGGCGCGCGCGATCTCGTCGAACGTCAGTCTGGTAGTGGCATGCTGCAGATAGAGACGCACATGGCCGGGCGTCTGGCGCGCGAGATAGCTGTAGGCGTGCACGTGCTGCGCCTCGAGAAAATCGGGCGAGCGTTCGGTCCAGGCGCCGAAATCGTTGCGGCCCGCCTTGCGCAGGCGCTCTTCGAAAATGCGCGCGATTTCCCAATTTTCAGGATGGATGTGGCAGATGGCCGGGTATCCGAGATGGGCCACGTTCTCCATCACGAGGTAGACAGTGCCGTCGTCGATACCAGTGCCAAGGCCGGCGCGCCGCGAGGGCCAGTTGCTGTCCTGATCGGCCCGCCATCCCTTCATGCTGCGCGTTTGCATGTAGAGCTTGTAGGAGGTGACGCCGTGCTCTTCGGCGTATTGCGGAATTTCGTTGGCCTGCTCGTCGGTTTCCAGCATGTAGGTGAGGTAGCAGTCGACCATCGAAACCGACTCGATTATTTCCACGGCTGTGCCGAAGCATTTGTTGAAGGACACTACATCGCTGGAAGCCACCACTTCCTTGAAGGGCTCGGTGCCAAGGCGAGTCGACGGCGCCTGGATGCCCCAGGTGGTGATTCCGGCGCAAGCAGCGGCGCGGGATTCGGTGGTCATGTCATATTTGAAGGGGACGTAGCACCCCGGGTGGGCTTCGCTGTCGACTATGCCGGGAAGGACATGCAGGCCGGTGGCGTCAATTTCTTCCTTAGCGGGCGGGAGGAATTCTCTCTGACCCAGGGCGGCGACTTTGCCGTCCTTGATGCCGACGGCCATATTGTAGCTGCCGCCGCCGAGCACCAGAGTGCCGTTTTTAATGATTAGATCAAGTTGTTCCGCCACCGGGCCCCCTCGGTTGACAGTTTGATCTGGTCCGCCGTATTCTGTCTCTTGTCTGAGACACTATAACAGCCGAGAATTTTCATCGCAAGCGCCCTATCGGGAGCTTCCACTGTCCCTTCATTCTCATTGGCCTACCCACACCGGTGTATCCAGCATAGATTTGACGCCGGGGCGGGATGCGGAGCAGCCTCTGGACGCGCGACGGTGCACCGTGCAACTCTCCACTGGACGGCTGTATCTCGATGCGGTGGCATCGCCGGCGACTGCGCTGCTTGGGCATGACGTGCCGGGTTTGCCGTCGACCGACGCGGCGACCGTGGAACGCATGCTTTCGTCATTGGAGCACGGTTACGTTTGCCTGGCGATGAAATCAAACTTCGCTGCTGCGGCTGATTTCGCGACGCGTTTTGGCCGATCGGCGGCTGGCGCGGAAGGCCGGGTGGTCGAGATTAACGCACTCGACGGAGAGCCGCTAGGCGGTGCGGATGTCCTTGTAGTGCACGAAAACGAAACGCTGGGGCGTGCCGGACGCTGGTTGGGCAGTGGCGCATGGAGATGTGCACCGGATCTAGTGGTTGTCGGCGAGGCGCTGGCACTTGGTTTCCCTTTCGGCGCAGTGCTTGGGCGCGGCGGTCAGCGCGGCGATCATGATGCGGACTCTGCAACTCTGGCGCGCGTTGCGGCGGCAATCACCGCGGTTGAAAACGAAGGGCTCTTGCGCCAGGGGCGCGAAGTTGCCGAGTATTTGATGGCGCGCTTGTTGGCGATGCGCGAAAGCTGTCCGCAAATCGAGAAGGTCGAGGGGACGGGACTTTCCATACGCGTGGTGTTCACGCCGCCGCTTTCGGCAGTGCAAATTCGCCGGAGGATGTGCGAGCGCGGCGTCCTGGTGGGGGTTGACGAGGCGGGGCGTTTGGCCATTGATCCGCCATTGCCCTTGCGGATCGCGGAGGCCGACGTCATCACTGGCGCTTTGCGAGGCGCCATCCTGGACTTGCCGATGGTGAGCGCTTCGCCGTGTTGCGCGGCGTGCGAAAGCGGTGGCTAGAGGTCAATTCGAAAATGGCAACGCATCCAACCTCGGTAGGGCGTCAGGGGCTAAAGCCCTTGTTCTTTGGGTCCCTGAATGTCGCGGCAGAATTGGCCGGGGAAAAAGTAGCACAGCCACTCCTGGCTGTGCGATTTTCAGGGCTTTCGCGCATCCGGGTCGCGATCCATCGCGAAAACCGCACAGCCAGGAGTGGCTGTGCTACTCAAACTTTCCCGGAACCGACTTTTTCCGCAGCCTCTGAAGCCGCGACCCACAAAGAGGATTTGTAGGATAGCTTTTAGAGAGATTCCTCATGCGCCATGGTTGCGCCAAGCTTGAGTTTGGCGCCGAGCGAGGTGTCGAGGGCGAAACGGACGACGATGACGCGCTTCACGCCGGGGACGGCGGCTGCTGTGTCGGCGGCGGACCACACTGCGAAGACGATGTCGGCTTGGGGCGCGAGCTTGGCCAGCTTGTCGGTCTCATTTTCCACGATGGCGTTGATTTTGGCGTCGACATAGTCGCGCACGATTCCGGTGAGGCGCGTTACCGACCGCTTATTGTGACCTACAACGAGCACTTTGGAGCCGGGCGGGACGGTGAGCAGTTCGTCGAGCGTCTCGGCGCTCGGCGAGGTGTGGACCGGAACGATAGAGACGTCCTGGCCGACGAGCTCCTTCACCTCGGCGTAGTGATAGTAGGGGACCAGGACCGCGGATTTGTTCTGGCGCAGGCGCGAGGCGTCTAGATCCGCGATCAAGGCCCGGCCGATGGAAAGGCTGGGCAGCTCGCCGGCCAGCTGCTCTCCAAGGTAATTTAAATCGTTATTATTACATTCCGTAAACACAAACTGGCCCTCGGCGTCGAAGACTTCGGCCACGATTTCCTTGATGTCGGCGAGCAACTCCTGTTCTTCGCCGCCCCACAGTTTCCATTTGTGCGCGATCGACTTGATGGCCCGCTGGATCACGGCGTGGCGGACCGAATTGTGGGGCAGTTGGCTGCGCACGCGGACGAACTGGCGCTCCTGCACTTCGAGCCAGCCATCGCGGATCATTTCCTGAACGGCGCGGCTGACGGTCGAGGGGCTGGTGCCCAGTTCGGCGGCGATGGACCGCAAAGGAGGCAGTCGCTGGCCAAGCGCGTAGAGGCCCTTGCTGATGCGTTCTTCGATGGCCTCCTGCACTTCACGGGCGGTCAACGACGTGTGCACTGGTTTCCTCCTTTCCGGGGATTTCGGTCCAGCGCCCGGCGGCACCGCGCCATTATGTCTCCGTTGGCGCGAAATGCAAGGCCCCGGCAGAGCACTGCGCGCGAGAAAATTTATTGTCGCGCGAAATGAAATACAGACGTATCTATTTGGTTTTAGCTCACGATCATAAGAAGAGGATTTGTTAAATCTGAATCATGAAGATTGAACCGGGGATATCCGCGAATCCTGAAGACGTTTTCCACTCGCGCGTTGCCAATAAAAAAAGCGGCGGCTTCCCGACGGGGAGCCGCCGCCCTGAATTTGAAACTGATCTTAGAACGAGAGGCTGAGCGACATTTGGATTTGCCGCGAGCTGCCTATGGTATGCACGGTTTGCCCGAGGCCGGTAGGGCATTGGTAGAAGAAGTTATTCACAAACGGATACCCGTTGCCCTGCGCGGCATTGCACGCCGCAGGAGAAGGCACCGCGCTCGGGGTCGTAAGAATCGAGGGCTGAGGGTTAAACGTTAAGTTTTGACTAACGTTGTCAATCGGGACATCAAAGCTGGGGTGGTTCGTCAAGTTGAACACGTCAAAGCTATATTTCAAATTGAACCGCTCGGTTATTTGCGTCGCCTTCACGATGGAGATGTCGGCGCGCTTTTGCCAGGGTTGGCGGAAAATGTTGCGTTGCCCGCCGCCAGGAATGAAGTTGGTTTCAAACGGATCCCCGATGGGATTGTTATTCGAGGGTCCCGGGATCGCGCCATTCAGGTCACCCGGCTGAAATACCGGGACTGTGAAACACGAAGCTTTGAGTGCGGGGGCGTTGAAATTATTGCCGATCGCCCCGGTGGCTGCATTCTCCGGCGTGCAACCGGACGCCAGCGGCACGATCGGGTTCGTGATCCCGTCGTTAATGCTGTAAAAAATGCTTCCGACGGCTCCGGAGTAGTCCACCACGCTATAGGGCTGCCCGCTTTGGAAAACGATGAGACCTTGGACAGCCCATCCATCCGCTACCTTGCCCTTAAAGGAACTTGGCGAGGCAAATTTGGGCAGTTCATAGCGATAGTCAATATTGACGACGTGTGTGCGGTCGTAGTCTGACGGCGCGTAACCTTCTCGCAATCTGGTCGGATCGCTGCCGTTGTAGAAGAGCCCCAGACCGCTCTGCTCATCAAAGGAGCGTGAGAACGTATAAGATAGCCCGGCCTGAAGCCCATGGCTGAGCCTTTTTTCGATGTGCACCTGCATGGCGTTGTAGGCGGAAACTCCTGCTGTGGTATAAGCCTCGGACTCTCCGGCATACCCAATGTAAGGGACGCGTTCGTCGACGTTGCCGCCCTCAGAGTTGAGCTGCATCACTTGACCATTCGGCAGATTCGCGGGGCAAGGGTCAAACTGGCCGGGCGCGGGCGCGCATGTTTGCACGGCGTAACCATAGGTGTAGGACTGCGGGAAGGCGGCTGCGCCGGTGCATGTTGGCGTGGGGCCACAGAGGGGATTGGCAGGAGAGGCGATTCTCGCTTGGTTAAAGGGGATCGGAATAACCTCGTGTCGGCCAAGGGCGTTAACGTACCCAATATCAATCGCCAAGTCGTTGCGCGGCTGCCATTGAATGTCCAAGGTTGAGTTCATCGTATAGGGAAGCTTGTTACCCCTCGCATACACGCCCAGATAGAAAGGTATGCACCCGGTTTCAAGCTGCGCGGCATTCGGCAGCTCCGTGCAGCCATTCGCGCTGGGCGCGGTTATAACTGTGGTCGGATTCCCCGAAGGGGCCGGGGGCGGAGTCGAACCGGGTCCCCAAGGGCAAGCAAGTTGATTGTTGGCTGGACACGGAGCAGCGGTGCTGGGGATGCAGGAATTGAAGGTTCCCGCGAATGTCGTCGGACAAAACGTCGTTGCCACAAACGGCAACTGCTGGTTGATACCGAATGGGCCCCCCGGCGAGATACTTTGCGCAACTGGGGGCGACAAATACGAATAGAGTTCGCCCCGGTCGTAATACATCCCCCATCCCGCGCGGACCACGATTTTGTTGTTGAACATCTTGGGCGTCCACGCCAGGCCGATTCGCGGTCCAAATCCCCATTGCCGCCCTGTGAGCGTGGAATTGCTGACGCCGGGCGTGGCGTGTGGGCTATTTCCAGCAACGATCAGGCCGCTGGATGTAACAGCATCCGTAGTACATGCCGGAGGGTCAGCGCATGGGTTGTAGCTATACTTCGACGGGTCGAAATTGAGGAAATCTCCATTCTTCTCCGTAAAACCACCCTGCCAGTCAAAGCGAAGGCCCGCCGTGATTGCCAGATTGCTCCGGAATTGGAACTTGTCCTGAATGTACTCGCCCGTCTCGTTGGCGCGGAAATAGCGATTGGGATTTCCGCTCAGAAAGAGCGTCCCGGCATACAGGTAGTCATTAAAAAGTTTGCCTTGCAAAAATTGATTTGCGGTCTGCGCGGTAATCATCCCCAGCTGGTTCCTTCGATCGCGGGCGTTCAGCTGTGTGTGGGCGAAGCTTCCCCCGAACGTGACCGTGTGCCTCCCATGCGTCCAAATCGCGTTCGCGGAAGGGTTGTACCGGTTTTGGAAGATTCCCGTAAATGCCCCCATGGACTGTCCCCCCGCGCCGATGTTGAGGAGCGGCTGATAAGAAGAGAAAGTAGAAGCAATACTGGCGGGCTGGTTACTCATATCGCTAGGCCAATCTATGGTTATTCCTGGAAAGACAGATGAGCCGAACGTGTTGATCGTGCAATCGGCAGCCGTGGCGCCGGTCAGAGTCTGGCACGCAGATGCGAATTGCGCAGGAGTGAATGGCTGCGAAAGCGTACTGTATGCTTTTTCACGGATGAATCCGAAGGTTTCCGTGATGCTCAGGTTAGATTTCACAACCTGTGTGTGCGTGAGGGCTATCACCTGGCTGCCTGCGTCCAAATGCTGCGAGAATCCGGGGACCCCCGAATACGCGTACGGAGCAATCGTCGGGTCATGCTGGTAATAATATTTGGCGGAAAAAGAATGTGACGAATTGGGGTTCCAATCCAGATTGGCGACGGCCTGATTGGCGAGGAAATAGGCAGTACCGGGTTCCTCAGCGTCCTCCGGGAACGCTTCGATAAGGGTTGGATTGTTGGTATTCAGCATGAGGGCATTTGGATTGGCCCAGGGAATCATGCATGACTTGGGACATCCGTAATTGAAAAGCGTGTAGGCGATCGGATTGATCTGACCAGGTCCAGTCCCGATGACTCCCGGTCTGGTCACATTTGTGTCATTGGCAAGATTCAGGCCAAACGGATTCGAAAGGTTATTTGTGTTCGCGACATACGCAAGGCAATCTGGTGTGCGAAACCCTGGATTGCTGCTATTGCTGCTGATGCAAGGGTTGTTAGCGTTTGTCGGATCGGAATTAAGAAACATCCCGGATGGAACAGTCGGACGGTAAATGCCGATTTCTTCGTCAGAAACGTGGGTGTGTTGATAAGACCCGTAAAAAAAGAGTTTGTCCTTTTTGATCGGCAGCCCGATCGCTCCGCCCGCGGTGTAGCGGTGCAGTGAGGGATTCTTTTGATCCAAAGGGATATTGGGATCGGCGTTGAAGAAATAGGGATTGGCGTTGATCCAGTTCGTCCCGCGATGCACGAAGGCGGTGCCATGGATGTTGTTGGTGCCCGAGGCGGTGCTCATGTCAATGTGCGCGCCGCTGGTGGAGCCCTGCTGGGCGTCATACATTGAGGTGTTCACGCGCACTTCCTGAATAGTTTCCTGAGCCGGCGAAGGAATGGACTCGCCGATTGCGAGGTAAACGGAAGCACTACTTTGGATCGGGAGGATGCTAAGAGCCGAAGAAGTGCTGACGCCTGTTGCGTTCACAACGCGGGACGAGGACACATTGCTCGTGGTTTTACCGTTGAAAAGATTCCGGGCATCCACGCCATTGAGCTGGAAAGAATTGCTGGTGTCGCGCTGGCCATTTGCCCAGACCGGAGCATTCCCCAGCCCTTCATTGGCCCCGGTCCCGGACTGAAGTTCCACGTTCACGCCCGGCGAAAGCACAACTAGCCCGGTGAAGGAGCTGGTGGGAAGCGGAACCGCGTCAATCTGGAGTTTGTCCAACACGTAACCATTCGTCGTATCCACCATGTTCATAAGCGGAGTCTCTTCGACGGTAATGGATTCACTCACGTTGCCGATTTTCAGTTCGGCGTTCACGGTCGCGGTGCGGTTAGCCTGCACGAGGATCGACGGGATGTTCTGCGACTGGAAGCCCTGTTGCGTGAAGGAGAGCGAATAGGTACCGATTGGCAGGTTCACAAAAACGTAGGATCCAGTGGAGCTGGTGGTCTGTGTGCGGCTCAGCTTTGTTTCATCTCCGATCAGGTTGACCGTAGCGCCTGAAATTACGGCGCCCGACGTATCCGTGACCGTCCCAGTGATACCTCCGAGAGTTTGTTGCGCTTGCGCATTGGATGCCAGCATGCCAGCCAGCGCGAGAATTGAAACGAAAAGGGCTGCGGAACACACGTTGCGTATTTTCATTCTTCTCCCCCTCCAAAAATCGAAACCTTCAAAAATTGTGGTCCGAGAGCTTTGAAGTTTGGACGCTGCACCCCCCAATTGCCCCCCACTCCCTGGCACCAACAATTCAAGGGAAGTTAAGCGAATCCGGCCCCGATGGAAAGCGCAAACTTTCAATCATGGGCATCAATTATTTGTATTTCTATACCTCGGCTACTGTGGATTGCAAGAACAGAAGTGAAAAGCCGGATAAGGAAACCATAAAGCGGATCACGCGGGTTCTTCACGATGTTTCAGGGCTGGACTTTTCCCGGTATGGGAAGAAGAAATACAACATGCGTGCGAGTGCGGAGGCTGGTAAGCCTATGATCCGATTTGAGTTCGAACAGGCCAGCGGCTAAAGCCGCGTTGATTCCGCATACTTTACGGCACGGCTCAACAGGCTGCGGAAAAAGTAGCACAGCCACTCCTGGCTGTGCGATTTTCGCAATGGATCGCGTCCCGGTGCGCGAAAGCTCAGAAAAGCGCACAGCCAGGAGTGCTGTGCTACTAAAACCTTCCCGGCCCCGACTTTTTCCGCAGCCTGTGAAACCGCGCCCTACGAATTTTTGACAAGGCTTCGGGTGGGGCGTACCGGCGCCAAGATTAAGGCTTGGCTGTAGCGGCTTTGCGCACGGCGGCGACGCCCTTCCAATCTTCGAGGTCCTGATTCGGCCTTTCTTTGCGGTACTTGGCGTAGAAGGCCACGCCTTCCGGATCCTCGAGGATGTCGACCTGGACGCCTTTTTGACGCAGCAAGTCCTCGTTGCCCGAATAATTGGTAACGTCGCCGACGACGCAGCGGTTGAATTGACGCAAATAGATCAGTGCCGTGCAGATATCGCAAGGGCTGAGGGAGGTAAACATGGTGGTTTGGCTAAAATCCAGACGGCCGGCATCGCGGACGGCCGAGGTCTCGCCGTGGTTGTATGGATGGTTCTCCTGGACCAAAGTGTTGTGGCCTTTTCCGACGATTTGGCGCGTCTGATTGTTGATGATCACGCCGCCAATCGGAGAGCCGCCTTCCTTGTGGCCTTTATAAGCCAGAAGAAAAGCGAGGCGCATGAAGTCCCTGTCCGTCAGTTTTTTGAAGAACGCATCTTCGACAATTATCGGAAGGCTGGAAGTGGGGAGATAGGCGATTGCGTTAAGCACTTCGTCGGTGACAGGAGTGTCTTTAGTGATAAAGGGCTTCATCATGGTCCCTCCCAGCGCCCCGGTGGCTGCGATCGCCCGGGGTTGCGGTCCTCATTCTCTAAGAAAAAAACAGAAAAGGAAAGAGCAGGCGTTGCGCTGATTTGGAAGATCAGCTTTACGAATCGCTGCGCGCGGTGGTTTTCGAACGCGAGTGGAACAGAAACCAGAGGAGGACGGCGGCTAAGTATCCGAGGAATATAAACGGCAACTTGCCGTACGGGCCTGCGGGAATGGGGTAGAGGTTGCCGACGAGGGCGAGCACCATGGCGACAACCGCGAGCCAGGGGATTGTTCTTGTCGCAGTGTTGACGACGCCGTGGTGATCGCGGAGATAGCGTGGGAGCGCGAAGCTGACGAGCCCATAGGTGACGATGAAGCCGTACGTCGCGAGCGAACCCATCCAGCCGTAGACGTCGAAGCCGCTCACACCTCTGGCGGCAAGAATGGCGACGGGAAGAAACGCGGCAAGGCCGGTAACGATAATTGCGCCGCTGGGCGTTTCGTTTCGCGCGTGCGTGGAGCGGAGCGAACCGTGGGTGAGTCCATTGTGTGACATCAGGAGCAGGACTCGGGCTGCGGCGGTGATGCAGGCGAGCATTCCGGCGAACAGGCTCACCAGCGCGCCGAGATCAATTATCAAGCCGAGCACGGGCATTCCGCCGACTCCGGCGAGGACACGCAGAGGCGCTTCACTCGTTCCGAGGTCCTGACCGGCCATGCGAAAGCCGAGAACTTCGGTGTAGGCGCAGAGGGCAAAAAAGGCGCCTCCCAGAAGCGAGCTTTGAATTACGGCGCGGGGAATGGTTTTCAACGGGTCGCGCGCTTCGGCTCCCAGGGTCGTGGCGCTCTCGAAGCCGACAAAACTGAACAGCGCAAGCACGAGCCCGAGGCGAAGGCCGCTGCCCGTCAGGCCGCGCAGGTGAAGCTGCTCCGGGTCGCCGTGAAGACCGTGTCGTGCGAGGACAAGCGCCACCACGATGACAATGAAGGTGACGGAAACGGCTTCGATCCAGAGCATCAGACGCGCGGAGATTTCTACGTCGCGCCAGGCAATCCACATGGATCCGGCAGTGACTATCGTCGCCAGGAGCACGGTGGAAGCGACGTGGCCGGTCACATCGCGAAGCAGCACGTTGGCGTAATGATAAAAGCCGCCGAGAACGCTCGCGCCGGTGGCTACGTAGGCGAGCAACAAACTCCATGCAGCGGTGGCGCTGAGCCACGGCGGAAGGATCATCGAAGCGTAGGAATAGAGCGAACCAGGGGACGAGGAGTAGCGCGCAAATCGGCCTACGCACCAGGCGACGAGCAGGACCGCGACCGTAGCCAAAACGTAGGCGAGCCAAGTGCCGTTGCCGGCAAGGGCGCAGACCAATGGAATGGTCGCGACGGGCGTG
>Ga0210409_10001947_pt1 | contig 25693 bp, 20 predicted proteins | sample IncBWH17MmetaG_FD_161649 | JGI IMG/M metagenome (GOLD analysis project Ga0210409, IMG submission 161649) | Forest soil microbial communities from Barre Woods Harvard Forest LTER site, Petersham, Massachusetts, United States - Inc-BW-H-17-M | ecosystem: Environmental > Terrestrial > Soil >...
ATCTTGAGCGCCAAGCCCGAGTGGCAGAGCTGCGCAAGCAGGCAGCCGAAGCTGCTGCCGTCGTGAATGACTTTGGAAAGAGCCAACCCGCTGCCACGCTGGGATCTCCCGCGGGAACGGAAGCGCTGCCGGAACCGTATCCCGAAACGCGAATGACCGAAGCGCCCGTAATCAAGCCGGAAAGTGAAGCTATCGCCAGATTAGACGCAGCAAGCGCCGAAACCGCACCGGGAAACGGAGCCGGTAGCGCCGATTCGAAACCGCCCGAATCCACCCCCGGCGATTCCACCCCTTCTCATGACCAACAGCAGCCAGCCTGACCACTCACTCGCGGCCCGCCTGGAAGAATCCGGCGGCCAAATGACGTTTTTCGAGCACCTGACAGAGCTACGAAAGCGCATCATCAACTCGCTGTACGCCATCGGCCTAGGCGCCTTCATTGGTGTATACATTTCGCCGAAGGTCATCCGATTCATCAACGAGCCGATGCTCAAAGCGCTGAAGGACGCGCATTTCGAATCGAAGCTCTATTACAACCACCCCGCTGGCGCTCTGAACCTGGTCATCACCCTCGGCGTGTACATCGGAATTGTGCTCGCTTCGCCGTTCGTCCTGTATCAGATTTGGTTGTTTGTGGCGCCCGCGCTGTACAAACACGAGCGCAGCGCCGTGACTGGCTTCCTGTTTTCCACGGTATTTTTATTTTTGGCCGGAATTGCTTTCGGATATTTCGTGACCCTGCCGTATATGTTGAAGTTCCTGGTGGGCTTCCAGCAATTCGGCGGGTCGGTGGCGCCGCTGCTGAGCATCAACGAATACTTTGACTTGATCCTGATCGTCTTGCTCGGGTTGGGGCTGGTGTTTGAGTTGCCCATCCTGATTTTCTTTCTGACGCTGTTCGGAATCGTGACACCCAAATTTCTGTGGAGCAACTTCCGGTACGCCATCGCCATCATCGCCATTGTCGCGGCAATCATTACGCCGACGCCGGATGCGCAGACCATGCTGATCTTCATGGCTCCGATGGTGGGACTCTATTTTGTAGGCATCGCCGTATCCGCTGTAGTTCTGCGCAACAAGAAGAAGCGAGAAAGCGCCGGCCCTTCGGCATGAAATTCTGGATGCATTGCACTCGTCGCGTGACGGGCCTGCTGGTCGTGTGCGCTTGCGTGGCGCTTGCCCTGGGCTGCAAATCCGGCGGCTCGACCGCGGCGAAACCGGCAGCTGAGCCACCATTCATGAGTGCAGTGGCTGGATCTCCGCCCGTGGCTGCTGGTCAGGAAGCTCCCCCCGCCGACAAGACCGGCGGATTCGACGGCAAGCGCGCGTACGACCAGGTTGCCAAACAAGTCAGCTATGGTCCGCGGCCGGCCGGTTCTCCCGCGCTCGCGAAACTGCAGCATTACCTGGAGACGGAGCTCAAGTCCTACGGCTGCACCGTGGAAACGGATTCCTTTTCCGCCGATACGCCGGCGGGTCGCTTGCCCATGAAGAATCTTCTCGTGAAGATTCCGGGCCAGAAGCCGGGGATCATCCTCTTGGGCACGCACTACGACACCAAGCGCCTGGACAATTTTGTCGGTGCGGATGATGCCGGGTCGTCCACCGGAGTGATGCTGGAGTTGGCCAGGCTGCTCTGTAAGCAGCCGCCGCAGAAGTACGCCGTGTGGGTCGCATTCTTCGACGGAGAAGAGGCCGTCAATCCACAATGGAAAGATCCCGACAATCGCTATGGCAGCCGCCAAATGGCCGCCAAGCTGGCGCAGAGTGGCGACTTGCCCAAAATTAAGGCCTTCATTCTCGTTGATCTGGTGGGCGGCCAGCACCCGCACTTCCTGCGAGACGGTGAGTCTACCAAGTGGCTGAAGGATTTTGTTTGGAGCGTCGCGCAAAAACTCGGTTATGGAAATATCTTTGGGAGCGCGCCCACAAACTTCGGTGGTGATGATCACTATTCATTTACGGCCCGAAATGTGCCCTCGGTGGACATCATGGACCTTGATACCCAGAATGACGTTCCCTACTGGCATACCACGCAAGATACGCTCGACAAGATCAGCCCAAAGACCCTCGCCATCGTTGGCCATGTTGTCCTGGAAACGGTAAAGCAGCTTCAGCAGCAATAGCGCCCAAGCCCTTCAACATCCGTTTCAACAGAATCCCCGCGGGGAGATGTCCTCCTGAAGGCGCGCCGTTTGCGCCTGAAGGATATCAACCGATCCTCAAAAGGCGGCGCTACAGCCTGGTAGCACAGGCTAAAGCCGGTACTACCGCGCGCTCACGCAGGCTGCTTCGGGAACATGACCTCGCGGTCCTTGGAAATCAGCGAATGCTTTTGGAAATCGTCGTCATCGCGGTACGGGAAGTCGGAGCGGTAGTGGCTGCCGCGGCTTTCTTCGCGCGCCAGCGCCGAGCGCGCGATCAACGATCCAAGCGCGTGGAGATTCGTCAACTCGTGATCGGCGCGCCCGTTTTTCGTCGATTGCGGCACCGCCATTGTCTTCAGCGTCTCGATTGCAGCTTTTAGTTCCTTGCCATGCCGTAAAATTCCAACACGCTTCCACATCACGTCGCGAAGACTCTGCAAGGCTTCAGAGGCGGCAGGCTTGCTCTTCGCCGCTGCGGATTTTCCTTCCGCGTTGTTCCAGGTTTTGGGTGCGAGGCTGCCCGGAAGATGACTCGCATTTTTCTTTGAGCCGGGCGCATCCTTCATCATCGCGTCGCCGGCGCGCGCGCCGAACACCAAGCCCTCCAGCAGGGAATTGCTAGCCAGACGATTGGCGCCGTGCACCCCAGTTGCCGCGGTTTCGCCTGCTGCGTACAGGCCCGGCACGCTGGTGCGTCCCCAAAGATCGGTTTTTACTCCGCCCATCGTAAAGTGCGCGGCAGGGCTCACGGGAGCCATGTCGCTGGCGAGATCGAGACCGTAGCCTGCACACGTGGCGAAGATACGCGGGAAACGCTTTTCCAGAAATTCCTTGGGCTTGGCGGTCATGTCCAGGTAGACGTGGTGGCTGTCCGTTTTGATCATCTCCGTGGTAATCGCCCGCGCAACAACGTCGCGAGGAGCCAGTTCCTGTGCTTCGTGATAGCGCTTCATGAAGCGTTCCAGGTTAACGTTGCGCAAAATCCCGCCTTCCCCGCGCAGCGCTTCACTCAACAAAAATCGTGGCGCACCTTTGATCGCGAGCGCCGTGGGGTGAAACTGCACGAACTCCATATCAGACAGAACCGCGCCCGCCTCGTAGGCAATCGCCATGCCGTCGCCGGTTGCCACTTCCGGATTGGTGGTCTCGCGAAATAATTGGCCAAGGCCGCCGGTAGCCAACAGCACGGCTCCGGCGCGCAGTTCGTGTAACGAACCATCATTTTCATCAATGAACCGTACGCCAACGGCGCGGCCATTCTCCAAAATAAGTTCCGTGGTAAATGAGTGTGGGCGCAGATGCAAATGGGGAATCGAGTGCGCGCGAGCCAGCAGCGCCCGGCTGATTTCGCGTCCCGTGGAATCGCCGTGAGCATGGAGAATACGCGAGCGACTGTGCGCGGCTTCGCGTGTAAACGCGAGCTTGGTCCCCGAGCGATCGAATTCCGTGCCCCATTCAATCAGCTGGGTGATGTACTTGGGACCTTCCTCGACAAGAAGCGCGACGGCTTCGGCATTGCACAAGCCGTCTCCGGCGTTGATGGTGTCCTGCTCGTGAAGGCCGATTTCGTCTTCGTCGCTGAGCGCCACGGCGATGCCGCCCTGCGCGTAGGCGGTTGCCGACTCGCTGAGATCCGATTTGGCGAGCACCAGAACAGAGCCGGCCTGACTCAACTCAATGGCCGCGCGAACGCCTGCGACACCGGAGCCGACAACCGCGTAGTCGACATGATAAATCTTTTGGGAAAGCGTCATGAGGTGCCTTCAGCAGGCACCCGTATGGTAGCACGAAGGATTTCGTCCCAACATTTTCATTCAGTTGCGGCGGGGATTCGCGCTGTCGATGGGAATCAGCGCTTGGCTGGGACCTGTGCGGCGGTCTTGCTTGCGGCGTGCAGGAATTCTTCGTGCGTGCCCCGGAAGTCCTCGATCTTGCCATTCTTGAAATTCCAGATGCGCGTGGCAACTTCGTCCAGAACATCTTCGTCGTGAGTGACGAGCAAAAGGGTTCCTTCGTATTTTTGTAGCGCGATGTTCAGAGCGTTGATGGCTTCCAGGTCCAGGTTGTTGGTGGGTTCGTCGAGCACCAGGAAATTCGGTTTCTGAATCATCAAGCGGCAGAAAATCAGCCGCGCGCATTCACCGCCGGAAAGAGCCGCCGTAGGCTTCAGCGCGTCGTCTCCGCTGAAAAGCATCTGGCCCAGGTAGCCGCGAATTTCTTCCTGTGTGGCCTGAGGCCAAAACTGCCACAGCCATTCCAGCGCGGTAATGCCTTTGCCTTTATCGATGGTGTAGCCAAAGTCCTGAGGGAAATATCCAACCGAGACTTCGTGGCCCCACACCACGTTGCCGGAATCTACGGGAAACTCACGTTCCGCGGAGCCGATGAAGTCGCCGGCATTGTGCAGCAGCGACTTCAGCATGGTGGATTTGCCGGCGCCGTTTCGTCCGGTCAGAGCGATTTTCTCTCCGCGGGTGATGCTGGCGGAAAAGTGATTGATCACTTTCAGGCCGTCGTAGGACTTGGTCAGGCGCTTCACCTCAAGCGGAAGCCGCCCAGAGGGGCGTTCGGTGGCGAAGCGAATGTACGGGCGCTGAATGTTCGATCGCGCCAGTTCCGAGGTCTGCAGCCGTTCCACTTCCTTTTTGCGTGAAGTGGCCTGCGCGGAACGCGTGCCGGCGGAAAAGCGCGCAATGAAGTCGTTCAGCTGCGCGATTTTCTTTTCGCGGACGGCGTTGTCCGCCTCCATGCGCGCTCGAATCTGCGTTTTTGCCAATACCATTTCGTCGTAGCCGCCTGGGTACATGATGATGGTTTCGTAGTCGATGTCCGCGGTGTGCGTGCAAACGCTATTCAGGAAGTGGCGATCGTGAGAGATCACGATCAACACGCCGTGATACTCGCACAGATATTCCTTCAGCCAGTGCACGGAATCGAGGTCCAGGTTGTTGGTCGGCTCGTCGAGCAGCAGCGCCGAGGGATTGCCGAATAACGCCTGTGCCAGCAGAACGCGCACCTTTTGTCCGCCCTGCAGCTCGCCCATCTGCCGCTCATGCAGCGCCGCGTCGATGCCCAGTCCGTCAAGAAGCACGCCAGCGTCGGCCTCCGCGGTGTAGCCGCCTTCTTCGCCCACGATGCCTTCCAACTCGCCAAGGCGCATGCCGTCTTCGTTGGTCAGGTCGTCGTGAGGCTTGGCGTAGAGAGCGTCGCGCTCCTCCAGCGCCTTCCAAAGTACGGTGTTGCCCATGATGACCGTGTCGATCACACGGAATTTGTCGAACGCAAACTGGTCCTGACGCAGTACCCCCATTTTTTTTGGGCGGGTGATGTTGCCCTTGGTCGGATCGATCTCCCCGGTCAGGATCTTCATGAACGTGGATTTGCCGGCACCATTGGGGCCGGAGATGGCATAGCGTCGGCCAGCCATAAAAGTGGTGGTCACGTCCTCAAAGAGGATGCGTGAGCCAAAGCGCATAGTAACTTCATTCACAGCAATCATAAGCTATTGATTTTACCGCAGTACCCATGGGATTTGGCAAATGACGCATTTCGGGTCTGTGAACGTAGCTTTGCTCTTTCGACTCCGCGCCCCCCGTACTTTCAGGCTGCCGGGGAGAAATATCCAGCACTTTTCGACTGCTCGCGCGTCTGTGCTACATTGGATTGAACCCACTCACTGCCATGAAATCCACTCGCACACGCCCGATTCGCGTCCGTTCCGCTGCGGGAGATTATTCCGTGCTATGCGAACGCGGGCTGCTGCGCCGAGTTGCGGCAGAAATTGCCAAACTAGGGACATTTTCCAGCTTGCACGTGATTGCCTCCCAGACTGTGTGGAAGTTTCTTAGACCGTCGCTTCACCGCGGTCTTTCGGAACGCACGAAACCACATATCCACCTTATGGACGATGGCGAATCCGCAAAGAATCTGAGCACGGTAGAGAAAGTATCGCGGTCGCTCGTAAAAGCGGGTGCGGACCGCCAATCGCTGCTCATCGCGGTAGGCGGAGGCGTCACGGGAGACGTCGCCGGATTTGTTGCCGCCTGCTATCTTCGCGGCGTCGCCCTGGTGCAGATACCGACCACGGTTGTGGCGCAAGTGGATAGTTCGATTGGCGGAAAAACCGGTGTGAACCTGCCGGAGGGCAAGAACCTGGTCGGCGCGTTCTATCCTCCCAGGCTCGTGCTGGTCGATCCGGAGGCGCTCAAGACGTTGCCGGAACGCGAGTTTCGCGGCGGACTGGCCGAAGTGATCAAATATGGAGTGATTGCTGACGCGCAGCTGTTTGCGTTTCTCGAAGAAAACATGCAAGCAATCCTAAAGCGCGATGCAGCGGTCCTGGCGCACATCATCCGGCGCTCGATTGAAATCAAGGCGCAGGTTGTGAGTCGCGATGAAAAAGAATCCGGCCTCCGCGAGACATTGAATTTTGGGCACACCTTCGGCCATGCCCTGGAATCGGCTACGCATTACAAACGCTTCCAACACGGCGAGGCGGTTGCCTGGGGCATGATGTGTGCGGCTTTGCTGGGCCACGAAGCCATCGATACGCCGGCGGATGCGGTGTCGCGACTCGTGGCGCTCACCCGGCAAATGGGCCCTTTGCCGGAGTGGCCGCAAGTCCAACCGCAGCGCCTTCTGGAATTCATGCGCTCCGACAAGAAAGCCCGGGCAGGAAAGTTGCGTTTCGTGCTCACGCAGCGGATTGGCCGGGCAGGATCGTATGACGGCATCCCGGAAGAAGTGGTGCTCTGCATTCTGCGGTGTGCGCCGCAGTGCCTGGGGTCGGCCAGCGAGCTTGGGAAACGCCATGGTTGAGCAGGCGTCCCTGCCGACCGGCACCAAGCCGGAAGGAGCGACCTCAGAACAAGAAGCTTCCCGCAAAGTGCGCGAAATGTTTACGCGCATTGCCCCGCGCTACGACCTGCTGAATCATCTTCTTTCCGCGCAGATGGACAAACGCTGGCGCGCGCGAACTTCCCGCGAGCTGCGTCCGATTCTCGACCGTGCGGACGCAATTGCCCTGGACCTGTGTTGCGGAACGGGCGATCTGGCGTTTGCGTTGGCGCGAGACGCGAAGGCGCGCATCGTCGGAGCGGATTTCTCGCACGCCATGCTGCTGCGCGCAAACGAAAAGAACGCGCTGCAGAGAACCGAGAAGCGCTACATTCCGTTTCTGGAGGCCGACGCGCTGCGCCTGCCGTTCGCCGATGGTTCTTTCAACCTGGTCGCCGATGCTTTCGGCTTTCGCAATCTGGCCAACTACGAAGCTGGATTACGCGAAATCTTCCGCATCTTGAAACCCGGCGGAACGCTGGGAATTCTGGAATTCACGGAACCCGCCCCCGGCATAGTCGGGCAGCTGTACCGCTTCTACTGCCAGAAAATCCTGCCGAAGATTGGTGGATTCATTTCGGGTGACGCCGCAGCCTACGCCTATTTGCCAAAGTCGGTGGCGCGTTTTTTTCGTCCCGATGAACTCGCCTCGCTGATGCGGCAGGTGGGATATTCCCCGGTGCGCTACCACTTGATGACGCTCGATTCCGTAGCGCTCCACCTGGCCGTGCGGCCTTAATTCCTCCTGCGGTTGATTCGCCTGGGTGACGCCCGGCGCCGGAGGCGTAGTCAGGCCGGCCCCTGCATCATTTTCTGCACTTCCGCGGCCTTCACGGAAAGCTTCAGGAGTTCTTCCAACCGCTCCGGAGTAAGCCGTTGAGACTGCGAGGTAAGGATTTCGGTTTCGCTGACAAGTTCGGCAAGAAATCGTTGTGCATCGGGCGACAGTGTGCGGTCTGCCGCATCGTCGGACAACAGGCCCAGGAGAGCGGAAAGCCTGCGCTGCGCCACCAGATAAAAGTGGCGCGAGCAAAGCGGGCGTTCGGCAATCTCTGCCTCAGAACCCTCGACACACCCAACCCACGCGCACTTTCCCCTGACCGATTCAGACATGCAAAAAACTCCGATGGAACCAGATCTGACTGAGACAAGAACGCGCCGGCGATCCGCGTCTTTCAGGTGGGCTCATCTAGTATTCGTCTTTTGACGGCGAAGTCAATCGAAAATGAACTGGCGTTTTACAGAGTATTCACACTCCCGGCGGGAAAGCATGGTTTCGCTATCCCTTTGCGGTATCATGCGCGCGTGGACGATTTCCTTCATGTTTTCTCTGGCAAGATCTATAAGGTCGGCCTGATCCGGTACGTGGACGTTCCGGCGGAAATCACGCGCAACATTTCGACACCAGAGGCGAACGTGCCCGTACGCGGCACGGTTGAGGGCATTTCACTTCGCACCACAATGGTTTCACGGGGAAGAGGATGCCACCGGATCGCGATCCACGGCGATATCCGCAAGAAACTGCGAATCGACGCCGGCGCCGTGGTGGAAATAGCCATCGAACGCGATGAAGAGCCGCGCGAACCGATCCTGCCGCCTGTCCTGGTTCTATCCTTGCGAAACGCACCGAAGGCGCAGGCGGCATTCCGCAACATGACCACGGCCTTGCGAAGGCAGATCGTCCGCTATCTGACGGCCGTGAAACAGCAAGCCACGCTCGAGCGCCGCGTAACCAAATTTGTTCGCCGCCTGGAAGAAAGAACGCCGCAGCAGCGGCCCAAGCGCAAGACAAATCCAAAGAGGAAGTAGCATTCAAGAAGGAACAATTTTGCGAGCGTTTGCGTCTCTCCAACAGGAGAATGCTGCGTGGCCTCGCCGACAAAAAACGCACCCATCGGATGGGCAATTGCCGCCATCGCTTGCTCGTTGTTCGCGCTGTTCTTCGCAACGGGTTTGCATCCGCACTGGTGGCTTACCTGGCTCATGCCGATCCCCGTGCTCATCATCGCGGCACGCTCGTCGGCGGGCGTCGCTTTCATCGTCGCTGTAGCATCCTGGTTCCTGGGTAGCCTGAACATGTGGCGCTTTTTCCGGAGCGTTCTGGATGTGCCGCTGCTTGCGGTGCTGGCATTCCTGATTCTTCCGGCGTGTTTCTTTGGACTCGGCGTGCTGCTGTTCCGCCGGTGGGTGAGAGGCGGAAAACCGGCAGCAGCTGCCGTGGGCTTCGCGGCGTTCTGGGTTACGTACGAATACTTGCTGGCGATGAGCTCCGTTCACAGCACCTTCGGCAATCTTGCTTACAGCCAAATGAATTTTCTCCCGATACTCCAGATCGCATCGCTTACCGGAATCTGGGGAATCAGCTTTTGCATGGTGTTGTTTGCCGCGACGGTAGCAGTGCTTTGTTCGGGATACGGCAACAGCCGCGAAAAGCGAGTGCTGGCGGCGGGAGTTGCGGTTTTTCTTTTGGCGGTATTTGGCTTTGGAGAATGGCGTCTGCGTGCACCGCAAGAAGCTGAGTGCGTCTCCGTGGGATTGCTGGCCTCTGATTTGCCGCAAAACATACTTCCCTCGGACCCGGAGGATGCGCAGCGCTTAATGTCCGAATATGCCGCGGAGGTACAGACGCTCTTGAAGCAGGGCGCACAAGTAGTCGTGGCGCCCGAAAAGATCGTCGTGGTGCAGGACGAAAATATCAAAGCGGTGGACGACCTCTTTGCTGCAGCGGCATCGGCCTCCGGCAGCCAGGTAGTTATCGGCGTGGCCCGCCATGCTCCCAAGGAATGGCTCAACGAGGCGCGCGTCTATACCCCGGCGAATCCCCGACCGCTAATTTACGAAAAGCACCACATGCTCCCTCGCTTCGAATCCAAATTCACGGTAGGGAACTCGCGAACCACGCTGCAAGAACCGAGCGGTCTCTGGGGCGTCACCATCTGCAAAGATATGGATTTCCCCGGGCTAAGCCGGGAATACGGTCGCGACGGCGTGGGCCTGCTCCTCGTTCCGGCTTGGGATTTTGACGCCGATGGATGGCTGCACGGCCGCATGGCAATTCTGCGCGGTGTCGAGGACGGGTTCACCATCGCGCGAGCTCCAAGGCACGGCATTCTCACCGTCAGCGATAGCCGGGGCCGCGTGCTGGCCGAGCGGAGCACGGCAGCAACCCCTTTCTCCACAATCCTCGCCCAAGTGCCGGTGAACCACGAGGCCACGCTCTATTCGCGCGCCGGAAACTGGTTTGCCTGGTGCTGCATCGCGCTCTTGCTGAGTTCGCTGGTATTCGCGCGACCGCGCCCTACGAGCGCGGCTGCCTAAAGTGAAGGAAAGTGAACGAAAGAGGTGAGAGGACCCGACTGAGATCTACGAAGTGTTTGAGGCATTGGGTGCCTCGCTTCGGGGGTAATTGGGGTTCGGCCGGATCCTCTCTTTGGGTTACTTGCGGCTACAGTAGGGCTTAGCCGCCGAAAAGGGAACTGGCAAAAGTACCAGTCAACAAATATTCATAGATGGCATTTGCCTGAGCCTGAATCCTCCGGAGCGCCCTCCGGGTCTGTGTGATAACTCCTGTTCTTTGGGAGGGCCCGGCTTTCAGCCGTGCCGTAACTCCCGAATATTCAACGCGGTTTTAGGGCCGCTTTCCGCAGTCCTCACACTGACTCCTCTGACGCAAGCCCTGTCTTGGCGGGACGCCCAGTTGAGCTGCCCGCAGGTGTACCCGCATGTGTGAAGGACTCCCGCAAAGCCCGCCTGTGCATTGTGCGTTGGGATGTATTGACTAATACGACCGGACTATTGTGGCGCCCGGCAGGGCTCAGTAGTCTCTCCCTACCGGGAAGCACGCCGGGTTGGGGGGGCACGAATGAAGACCGCCACGAATTCCACAAAGGATACGGGAGGCAACTCTGGCACGCGCACAGCGATCGCCACGCAGGAACTGAAAGTGCGCATCCGGGCCAGCCGCCTGGGCGATGTGCTGGCAGGCATGGCCTGCGACCTCTGCTTGGAGCAGGTTCCGGTAGAGGAAGCCCTCCAACGCATTCAGGAGCGCGCCATCGAGCGCATGGTCGCGATGTTGGATACGGCAATTCTCTCCGATGAAGTCGCGATGCAGTGCTGCCTGGACATCGTGGCACAGGAATCGGAACACGTGGCGCTGCAAGCCCTCGAAAAAGGTACCGATGCGCTGCGCGAAGGCCTGGAAATCTACGATGGTCTGCAATCGGCTGAATGCACCGGCCCAGTGAATTGAGCGAAAAAGCTATCGGCAGTCAGTTTTTCCGTGCCGGGGGAATGTCGCCGATAGCACGTTGGACCGGCCTGTCGCTTCGAACGCATGGCAAACCGGGACGAGAGCTCTAGGAAATCTCGCTTCTTGATTCCTGGTACCTGATATCTGATAACGCGCGCGCCGGCGTGATTCGCCTGTTCGTCTTTACCTAAGACTTAAAACTGACAACTTCTCATCTCGCCCAACCGGGATCCCCGCCCGACTTGCGCAGTTCATCTTCCATGTCGCTCAATTGCTTCTTCAAATCATCGATCTCTTTTTTCTTGGCATCAACCTTGGCCGTTCTATCGTTGATATCTTTGCGGTCATACTGCTGCATCAGCGCCTTCTGCGGGTCGCTATAGTATTGCACTTGATCCTTGTCGAGTTCGCGTTGCAGCACATCCAGTTCTTTTTCAGAGGCAGCGATCTTGTCGCGAACAGCCTGAAAACGCTTGCGCCAGGACGCTTCGCTCTTGGGATCGTTTAACGCCGACGCGTCCGTTGCCGTCGTGCCGTCTGCGGTCACCTGCTTGGCCGACGCTTGGTCGCCTCCTGTGCCGGCAGCAGACGTCGCCGGGGCATTCTTTTTGGAAGCGAAATCGTCGTCCGTATACACCTTCTTTGGTTTGGCCGCGGCTTGCTTTTCCGCGCGAGCTTTGCGCGCTGCGTCGGCCACGGGATCAGACGATTGTTGGTCGGGAGACTGCTGCGCCTGCGCGGGTAAGGCCGCGAAGCCAGCCAGGGCCAAAAGTGCTGCCATCCGTAAGAGTGAGTCTCGACGCATGTTGAGTTACCTCCACCGGAGCAGGCCCCGGATCGAACTTTGAGGGCGGGCAGGGGGCTCCCAAGACAGATTAAACGCCTGAAGCCATTGTACCGCTTTAGCACCCGGGCCGGCACCAGGCCGTGCGTAAGAATCAACGCCGGCGTGCTATCCCAAGATTCGGGGGAAGATCCACGGTACCGCAAAGACCACCAGAAAGGCGGCGATTCCCAGGAAAGTGCCGAGAGGCAATTGGTATTGCGAGGCAATTGTGCAGCGCAGCGCACTCACCTCGCCCAACCCGCGACGATGCGCTCGCTCCGCGATCTTCTTCTTCCACCCGAACGCGTAGAGGGCCGCGACAAGTGTCAGTCCCAGGATGCTGCCCAGAAGGGTCCCCAGAAGAATGGTCAGAAACGCCCCTCTAACGCCAAGGAAGGCGCCCACCATGGTCATCATTTTCACGTCGCCCATCCCCATGCCTTCGCGCTTGCGCACCAACTTGTAGGCATAAGCGGCGACCCACAGCAGCAGGCTGCCAAGAGCGGCGCCGAGCAAGGCATCAATCAGGCCAAGCACAGCCGCAGGGGGTTGCAGAAGATCCGAGCGCTGAAATAGCGCAGCGGCGATGCCGTCGGGCGGCGGAACCTTGACGGAGAACGCCAGGCCGACCCCGAAGCCGGGCCAATTGATCGCGTCGGGCAGGATGCGTACACGCAGGTCGGTGACGATCAGAACGATTAGCAGGCAACCAAAGATCAGGAATTTGAACGTGGCCAGCGTCAAGCCGAAGGTGTGGTAGGTCAGGACGAGCATGGCGCCGGTCAGAAACTCGATGATCGGGTACATCGGCGAAATGGGCAGGCGGCAATTGCGGCATTTGCCGCGAAGCCACAGCCACCCCAAAATCGGAACGTTGTCGTAAGGCTTGATCGGCTTCAGGCAGCGCGGGCAACGGGAACCCGGCGAAACAATGGAAAGGCCCTCCGGAATGCGGGAGATGCAAACATTCAGGAAGCTACCGATGCAAATGCCGAACAGGAAGAAGAAAAAGGGAATCACAGCATTGAATGTGCCACAGCCGGGGTAGCGTCTCAATGCGCGCGCACAACACGCGTGTCCCATGCCTAACGCGAAATCCTATGCCCAGTGCGAAGTCCTGTAGCTCAGGCTTTCAGGCCTGAGGGTTTTTCGCTGGCATAAGCTGGAATGTTAAATCGGGATGAGAAAGCCCCACCCTCAACTCTCGCTCCGCAGACTCCGTTCGGAATGGGAATCTCTCTTTCTTTTTTGCGGCACGTTTTGTAACGTGATGCCGTAACTGGCGCCAAATCATCGCGGCTTCAGCCGCTGAGGGCTACTTTGTTAATAATCACGCAGACTCTACAGGGACGACGCAGAATTGCGTCACGGGGATGCGGCTAACGGCGCTGTCCGCTACACTGTTGTTATATGGCAATGAGCTGGTACGAGCATGCCATCCGCCGCTACGAGCACCGGCGATGGACCACCGACGACAACCGCATGGTTCGCCCGTTCGAGTGGGGGCTGGAGCATATCAACGGCAGCGCCGCGCCCGACGATCCGCGCGCATTCTTGCACCACTACGCGCAAGACGCGATCACAAACAGCGATGAGTGGTACGCCACGCGACAAGTGAGCGACTATCGCTTGGATGAAAATAATGTGCTCACGTTCACCAGCACAGTGGAATCGCCCTGGCCGGAAAACAACACCGTGCATGCGCAGTTCTTTCCCGGCAAAAAAATTGGTCCGGCCGTACTGATCCTTCCCAACTGGAATGCCAAGTGGCACGGCCAGGTGGCGCTCTGCCACTGGTTGCAGCGTATGGGCATCTCCGCGATGAAGATGAGCCTGCCATATCACGACCGCCGCATGGCCAAAGGACACGAGCGCGCCGATCAACTCGTGGGACCAAATATTGGGTTGACGCTGCACGCGAACCGGCAAGCCGTGCAGGATGCGCGTGCCTGCTTGAGCTGGCTGGAGCAGCGCGGATATCACCGCCTGGGAATTTTGGGCACCAGCATTGGCTCGTCGGTGGGATACATCACGCTGGTACACGACAAGCGCGTGCGCGCTGGCGGCTTCTTCCACGTGTCCACCTATTTCGCCGATGTCGTCAGCCAGGGCATGACCACCAATCATGTGTGGGAAGGACTTCGCCATGAAGTCAGCGTGGCGGAGCTGCGCGAGTTCTGGGCGCCCATCAGCCCCATGCCGTACGTGGAACGCGGCCGTGGTGCCGGACGCAACACGTTCATGGTCTATGGCAAATACGACCCTACGTTTTTGCCGGAATTGACACACGAAATGCTCTCGTCCCTGCGACGCCACGGCGCCGAACCGCGCACACTCGAATTGCCGGTAGGGCACTATTCCCTGGAATTGGCGCCATTCAGCTATATCGCCGGCTATCGCATGTTCACGTATTTCCTCGAAGCCCTGGCGTAAAGGCCTGAGCCAAAAATCCTTCTCTCCTGTGGAGTCTGTGTGAAAAACTTCTGTAGTTCGGGAGTGCTCGACTTTCAGTCGCGCCGCAAATGCTTACTCTCCAAGGCGGCTTTAGCCGCTGAGGGCGTCGCTTCTTAGATCTGACACATACTCTCTAGCTTCGACATCAAGTCTGTGGCTGTCGCTGGGCTTCAGCCACTCTTCCGCGCCGGAGGCGCGACAGAAACTAGCCCAGCGCGTAAGCGCTGGAAACAATTTGTGGCTCACCCCTTTAGGGGTGAGGCCTTTTCGCTCCGCGTCTGAGGGCTGTCTTCGCTAGTTCAAGCCGACTCGATGTAAGAGATCCTGAAATCTTGGATCCGGCCGAAGCGAGTCGAAAGCCGGTTCGACCGCGATTTCCGTCATGAACAGCGAGCGTTGTTCGTACGCCTTTTCGAGGCATTCCAAAGCCTTGTCCTTTTCCCCGAGTTGCGCATAAGGAATTGCGGTGCCAAATGGCGAACCGTATGTTTCCGGCGGATTGTCTGGCCTTTGCGTGAACTCCAGGACCTTATTCCAATAACCTTGCGAGCCGCCCGCGGTCCAGGCGCGCCGCAATTCAGCCTCTTTTTGCAGCACCGACTTCTGGTCTTCTCCGGAAAGCAGCCGGGCTTTCGTGTCTTCGGCGATGGCGTCGTCAAACCTGCCCGTGAAGGCATGAAGCTGAGCCATGCGTTCGGGGTCAATCGCGAATCCGGGAAACTTTTCGGCGCACTTCCGCAATTGTGCCATCGCCTTATCGTATTCCCGGGACCAAATGTAGGTTCGGCCCAGGAAAGATTCGACGGGCGCGGAGAATGGATCGATCGCGATTGCTTTCTGCATTTCGTCGATGGCTTCCGCGTGGCGGCTGTGTGGCGAGAGGTAGCTATTGGAATAGAACACGTGAGCATAGGCATCGTTCGGATTCAAATCGAGGGCTCGCAGATATTCGCGTTCCGCCCCAGGCCAGTCAAACTCGTAGTGCGCCTTCACAAATGCCAAACTGGAGTGCCCGGCGGAGAGGGACGGGTCCAGAGCAATCGAGCGCAGAGCAGCCTCGCGCGCTTTGGGCATCGACTCCATGGAGGACATCGCGCCCACCACCGAGGCCAAGCCGTGGGTGCGGGCGAGCGCCGCATGGGCGGGAGCATAGTTCGGATCAAGAGCAATGGCCTGCTGGAACTCTGCGATGGCTCGCAGCACCGCCGGTTTTGTGCGCAGGTCCAAGTCGTGTAGTCCCTGAAGATAAGCTTCGTGAGCGGGAGCGTTCAGCGCCGGCGCTTCGGCGAGACGGGCGCGCGCCGGCGGCGAGAGCGTTAAGTCGATCTTGCTGGAAATGGCCAGTGCCACATCACTTTGCAGCTTGAGGACCGCGCGCTGATCACGATCGAAATCGCCGGCCCACACATGAGTTTGGTCGCTGGCCTGGATGAGCCGTGCGGTGACGCGAACGCGTTCCCCCTCGCGGCGCACGCTGCCTTCCAGCAGATACTTCACGCCGAGTTCCCTCGCAATTTGGTCCGCACTTTTGTGCGCACCTTTGTATTGCATCGAGGAGGTTCGGGCAATTACACCGAGGCGCCTGTGGGTCGAGGCTCCCGAGCTGCGTGATCATCTCTTCGGTCATGCCATCGACGAAGAAGTCTTCCCGAGGGTCGTTACTCAGGTTCAAGAAGGGTAGAACCACAATCATGATTTTCGGCGACGTGGCCGAGGCAGGACGCAGAACATGCGGCCGCGCCACGAGAGCCGCCACGATGAGAACCGCTGCCAGAGCGCCAAAGATGATCCCACGGGGCATTCTCTTCCCCTCCGCGGCAGCACCGGATAGTGGTGGGTCTGCAACTACTTGCAGAGGAGGCGGTGCCGTCGGTGGGCCGGGTGCGACCTCGGCGGCAAAGCGATAGCCCTTGCCTGGCACGGTCCGCAGGAAGCGCGGATTGTCGGGGTCATCCTTTAACGCCTGGCGAATCTTGCGGACAGCCGTGTTGATGCTATTGTCAGCGTCCACGAAGACATTCCTGCCCCAGACGGCCTCCAGGATCTCTTCCCGAGTTACAACCCGCTCGCGGCACTGCGCCAGATGGAGCAGTAATTGAAAGGGAATACGTTCCAGTCGCACAACACTGCCGGCGCGCCTCAGTTCAAAGGCGGCGGGGTCGAGTTCGTAGTCCTCGAAACGGATGATTTCGCTGGGCATCCCGGGCACACCCGATTTAGCGCCCCATATTACTCGTTTGTAAGATTTGCACAAAGCGCCGAATCGTCAACCACAGTTTATGGCCCGACGTCGCTAGTCTCCAGATCCGCAAGGAGTTGCGGGTTCAGGGAATCTTCATACAAACTTCAGCCGCCCTCCATTGCCATCCGAACGCTCGCCGTGCAGTATCGCCGCCACGCCGGAACGCCCGGCAATCCGACGGTGGAGGAGAGAAGTATGAAAACCAATTTGTTCAAGCTCGCGGTTACGTGCGCACTGGCGTTGCTGTTCCGCCAAAGCACAGGACAATGATGGCTGCGGCCAGGCCACATTGAAAGGCGACTATGCGTTCACAGTCTCCCAAACGTTCTGGGTAGGTCCAGGCAACTCCATTGCTGTGCAACGCGAGGGCGTCGCCATGACCCATTTCGACGGTGCCGGTAACCTCTGGCAGGTCGATTTCGTGCTCTCCAGTTCGAACGCGCCTGCGCCCCCGGGGGTTCCCCCAACAGACCCGGTTACAGGGTTCCACATCGACGAAAAGGGAACCTATACCGTTCACCAGGACTGCACCGGGACATTCACGATCAATAACCCGCCTCTGGTCAACAAGCTCACCGGCGCGAGTACTCCCGGTGCGATCATCGTTGTGAAATTCCTACTTAGCGACCACGGACGCGCCATCCACACCGTTGTCACCTCACTTACGCCTCCCGGCGCCAGCGAAGCAGTTCCCGCCCTCATCCGCAGCGAGGGCCACAAGCTCGGTCGAGTTCGCGAAGAGTGGGATTGAGCTAAGACTTGCAGAGCAGCTCCGTGTGCAGCCGAAAGAGGATGGGCGCAGCGCCCGGTCGAGGCTTGCCGAGGCTCTGCGCCCTCCTCTTGGTCCGGTAGTGAACACAGCGACACTCGAGAGACGTAGAGTCTAAACCCTGTGGTCCTATGTGACCTCCGTGGTGAACCGCTTTTCGTTTGCTTGTGGCGCCTGATGCGCTGATTGCTCGTTAGTGGAGGATGGCGGAAATGGCGCCGGTGGCGATCAGGTCGTGGACAGCGCTGATGTCGGGTGCCAGCGGGCGATCGGCGGTGACTTTCGCAGATAGCGCGCGGACACCGTCGTAAGCCTTTTTCGCGAGTGTACCGGTTTGCAGTGGCGCGAGAAGATCGATGCCTTGGCAGGCGCACAGCAACTCGATCGCAAGAATATGCCGGAGATTGTGAACCATGCGTTCCAGGCGCCGCGCCCCGCTCATGCCCATGGAAACATAGTCTTCCTGATTCCCGGACGTTGAAATCGAATCGACAGAATGGGGCGTAGCCAAAGCGCGATTTTCGCTGGTTAGCGCCGCCGCCGTAACCTGCGCGATCATGAACCCGGAATTCAAACCGGGATCGGGCGTAAGAAACGCGGGAAGCAAGCTGGTCAGCGGATTCGTCATCTGTTCCACGCGCCGCTCGGAGATTCCCCCCAGCGTAGCCAGCGCGATGGCCACTTGATCGGCGGCCATGGCCAGCGGCTGCCCATGAAAATTCCCGCCGCTGATGATGTCGCCCGTGCCACCTTCCTTCACGAACACCAGCGGATTATCCGTGGCGCTGTTCAGCTCAACGAGCGCCATTTCGCGCGCCTGCCCTAGCGAATCGCGCACAGCTCCGTGGACCTGCGGCGTACACCGCAAGCTGTAAGCGTCTTGCACGCGAGGATCTTTTTCCGCAGCGCGGTGCGATTCGCGGATCTGGCTACCTTCATTCAGGTGTGCCAGATTGCGTGCCGTCGTGCCGGCGCCGGGATACTCGCGTGCGTGCATGATACGCGCATCAAACGCGCCCGGGCTGCCGCGAAGCGCATCGAGCGAAAGGGATGCGGCGACGTCCGCGGTGTCGGCGAGAATGTCGGCTTCACGAAGCGCGAGACTCAGTAGCGCCAGCATGCCTTGCGTGCCATTCAATAGCGAAAGCCCTTCCTTGGCTTCGAGCGCCACGGGCGTGATGCCTGCGCGTTGCAGCGCCTCTGCGCCAGGCAATTTCTCGCGCTTGTGCATCGCTACGCCGTCGCCAATCACAACCTGCGCAAGATGCGCCAGCGGAGCCAGGTCGCCGGAGGCACCCACCGATCCCTGCGAAGGAATTACAGGATGCACGCCGTCATTCAGCATCGCGATCAGCGTTTCAACAACGCTGGGGCGTACGCCGCTCAACCCCTTCGCCAACGCGTTGGCGCGTAGCAGCATCATCGCGCGCGTCTCGGCTTCGCTAAGTGGCTCTCCAACACCGCAGGAGTGGGAACGCACCAGATTCACCTGCAGCTGGCGCACTTGCTCGCTCGAGATGCGCACCGAAGCGAGCTTGCCGAATCCAGTGTTGATGCCATAGGCGGTTTTGCCGGAGGCCACAAGTTGATCGACCACACCGCGTGATGCGTTCATTCTGGCGATGGCTTCCGGTGACAGAGAAACCCTTTCATGATGAAGAGCGACGGCGTAGAGTTGCGAAAATGTGAGTTCATTGCCGGTCAGGACGATGCTCATTCAATGCTCCGGTCGGGAATCGCAGGGGCCAGCGCAAGAAACGCAGCTTTATATTTCTCCGGAAAATGTTTTACGCGGCCTTCGCGGCTGGTGGTGACATGCGTGGTGTCGCCAGTAGCGAGAAGTTTTTGATCCTGCTGGCGGAAAACTTCGTAGCCAAATTTAAGCACCCGCTTCTTCGCTTCCAGGATTCGCGTGCGGACGGTCAGCACTTCGTCGTACCGCGCGGGACAGTGATAGCGGCAGTGCGCATCGGCGACAACCATGTAAGTGTCGTCTTCCGCTTCCATGCGTTTGTAATCGAAGCCGAGTGAGCGCATCAATTCCACGCGGCCCACCTCGAACCAGATCAGGTAGTTGGAATGATAAACGACTCCCATCTGATCAGTTTCGGCGTAACGTACGCGGACGGTGACATCGTGATGATTGAGCATGAGTTGGCTGTAAGTAGTATGCCGGAAAAGCGAAGAGAGTCGTAGTCCTGTAGCTCAGGCCTTCAGGCCTGAGGTTTTTCCCACGTATGTGCGGGACCCGCGAGAAAGCCACTGCTTTCTTGCCCTCGTCCGCCGTTTCCCTTAGCATAAACATGCAATGACCGACGCGCCAAAGAAGCCATCTCCGCTAGAAGCCTGGGAACAGAACACACTCAAGCCCGCGTTGGGGAAGAGCCCGGAACGCCAGAAAGAATTCACGACCGTATCCAGCTATCCCATTCGCCGTCTCTACACTGAGGCCGATTTGCAGCAATGGGATCCGGCACGCGATCTTAGCTTCCCCGGCGAGCCGCCCTACACTCGCGGCATTCATGCCACCATGCATCGCGGACGCCTGTGGACCATGCGCCAGTTCGCTGGATTCGGCACCGCCGCGGACACCAACCAGCGCTTCCGTTATTTGCTCGCGCAAGGCCAGACCGGTCTCTCCACCGCCTTTGATCTTCCCACGCTGATGGGCTACGACTCCGACCACGCGCTATCGGAGGGCGAAGTTGGCAAATGTGGCGTCGCCATTAGCTCTCTGGCCGACATGGAAGTCCTCTTTCACCAGATCCCGCTCGCCGACGTCACCACGTCAATGACCATCAATTCGCCGGCTGCTGTCATCTGGGCGATGTACCTGGCTGTCGCGGAAAAACAAGGCGCCGACTGGAAAAAGCTCTCCGGCACTCTGCAGAACGACATCCTGAAGGAATATATCGCGCAAAAGGAATACATCTACCCTCCCGAACCCTCCATGCGCCTGGTCATTGATACCTTCGAATTCGGCGTCAAGCACACCCCGAAGTTCAATCCAATTTCCATCAGCGGCTATCACATCCGCGAAGCCGGCTCCACCGCGATTCAGGAACTTGCCTTCACGTTGCGTGATGGCATGGAGTACGTCGAATGGGGCATGCGCCGCGGCCTCAACATCGATGAATTTGTGCCCCAACTCTCTTTCTTTTTCAACGCCCACAGCGATTTCTTCGAGGAAATTGCAAAATATCGCGCCGCGCGCCGCATCTGGCATAAAGCGATGACGGAACGCTACAAGGCCAAGAATCCGCGCTCCTGGGCCTTGCGCTTCCATTCGCAAACTGCAGGCTGCTCCCTCACCGCGCAGCAGCCCATGAACAACGTCGTTCGCACCGCTATTCAGGCGCTCGCCGCGGTTCTTGGCGGCACGCAATCACTGCACACCAATTCTCTCGATGAGGCTTGGGCGCTCCCCACCGAATTCGCCGCCACCATCGCTCTGCGCACGCAACAGATCATTGCCCACGAAACCGGCGTCACCAACACGGTCGATCCTCTCGGTGGTTCCTACTTTGTCGAGACGCTCACGAATGAGATGGAACAAGCTGCGTGGGATTATATCCGCCGCATTGACGCCATGGGCGGCATGGTCGCTGCCATCGAAAAAAGTTACCCGCAGCGCGAAATTGCCGAAGCCTCCTACCGCTACCAGATGGCTGTCGACAAAAAAGAAAAGATCATTGTCGGCGTCAATGACTTCGTCACACCGGAAAAGCCGCTGGACATTTTGCAGATCGATGAAACTGTGGAACACCGCCAACACGCCCGCCTGGAAAAACTCCGCGCCGACCGCTCCGCGTCGGAAGTAGAACGCCGTTTGAACGCACTGCGCAAAGCCGCCGAGGGCAGCGACAACCTCATGCCCTTCATCTACGACGCCGTGAAAGCCTACGCCACGCTGGGCGAAATCTGCGAAGCCATGCGCACCGTCTTCGGCGCCTACGAAGAAGTCGCCGTCACCTAACAGTTCTCAGTTCTAGGTTTTCAGTTCACGGCCCCCTGCTTTCGCGTCAGCGTGCCAAAATAAGCCGTTCGGAGCTATATTCGGAAGGAAACCGACTCACCACAGAGAGCAGACAGAATGCCCGAAAAGAAGATTCGCGTGTTGATTGCCAAGCCCGGCCTGGATGGCCACGACCGCGGCGCCAAAGTGATTGCACGCGCGCTGCGGGACGCCGGCATGGAGGTCATCTACACCGGCCTGCGGCAAACGCCGGAAATGATCGCCTCGGCTGCGGCCCAGGAAGACGTCGACGTCATCGGCCTCTCTATTCTTTCCGGCGCGCACAAAACCATCTGTCCACAGCTCATGAAGTTGCTCCACGAAAAAGGAATGAACGATGTTACCGTGCTCGTCGGCGGCATCATCCCGGAGGCCGATTTCCCCGCCATGAAACAATCCGGCATCGCCGAGATCTTTCTTCCCGGCACCTCCACGCAAGAGATCATCGACTTCATCAACAAGCGAGTAGTCCGCGCGTAATTCTTTGCGCAATCCTGTAGCTCACCCCTTCAGGGGCGAGGCCTTTGCTTTGTCTTTTGTAGCGGCCGCCTTCCGAAGCGGGCGTATTTCTTAAATGTAGCGCTAGCTTTCATGCCAGCCGGTCTTGAATCCATTTCCTCGATTGACTATTGAGGGTGGGTCCTTCGGAAAAATACCGTTGGGTGCCCCACAAGCCGCTGTTGCGTGTGGGTTCTTGGGTGCCGCACCCTCGGTTTTTAAGGATGCGGTTCTTCCCTTCCAGTTGTTCTTGCCTGTGTAGCGACCGCCTTTCCAGGCGGTCCGCCAACTCAACCACGAGCGCGGCCATCTCTCCCGAGCTGTCTTCAATGCCGCTGGCTCCCGTAGCTCACCCAATCATGAAGGGGTGAGGCCTTTCCTCGCGCCGGCAACCAACCCCTCAGGCCTGAACGCCTGAGCTAAGCCTCTAGCTTTTCACCCAATTCGCGCTAAAGTAGTGGCGCCGTTCCCGCCCAGAACTGAGGCCGCCATGCCATCCCCGGCCGCGAATCCCGAACGCGTCCGCCTGGACGACTGTGCCCGCAAGGACATCCCGTGGAAAAAATGGGGCCCCTACCTCAGCGAGCGTCAGTGGGGCACCGTTCGCGAAGACTACAGCGACAATGGCGCCGCCTGGGACTATTTCCCGCACGACCAGGCTCGCTCGCGCGCTTATCGCTGGGGTGAAGATGGCATCGCCGGTTATTCCGACGACAAGCAACGCCTCTGTTTCTGCCTGGCGCTCTGGAATGGCAATGACCCGATCTTGAAGGAACGCCTCTTCGGCCTCACCAACACCGAAGGCAACCACGGCGAGGACGTCAAAGAGTATTACTACTACCTGGACAGTTCGCCCACGCACTCGTTCATGAAATATCTCTATAAATATCCGCAAGCCGCCTATCCCTATGACCTGATTGTCAAGACCAACAAGGAACGCAGCCGCACCGAAAAGGAATACGAACTGATCGACACGAAAGTGTTCGACGACGATCGCTATTTCGACGTCTTTGTGGACTTCGCCAAGTGTTCACCGGAGGATACGCTCATCCGCATCACCGTAAGGAATCGCGGGTTCGGAAGCGGCCACGCTCCGCATTCTTCCCCAGCTTTGGTTCCGTAATACCTGGTCCTGGCGTCAGGGTACCGCCAAGCCTACGCTCGCCACCGCGGGAACTAACCCGCACTATGCCTCTGTCGTCGCGCATCATCCGGAACTTGGCGACCGCTTCTTCCTTTGCGAAGGCCAGCCTGAATTACTTTTCACCGAAAACGAAACGAACTTGGAGCGACTGTTCCACAAGCCCAATCCGAGTCCGCACGTGAAAGACGCTTTCCACAATTATCTGATCGCGGGCAATCGCTCCGCCGTCAACGCTGCGAAAACGGGCACGAAGGTCGCCGCGCATTACACCCTCAAAGTTCCCGCGCACGGCAAGCAGGTCATTAGCCTCCGCCTCCTCGATGGCGCTTCTTTCGATGCCATTCGGCCAAAACCCTTCGGCGAAGCCTACGACAGTATCTTCTCTCTCCGCGAAAAGGAAACGGACACCTTCTTCAACGCGCTCACGCCTCCCGCCGCAAGCGAGGACGAGCGTCGCGTCATTCGCCAGGCGATTGCCGGCATGCTCTGGTCCAAACAGTATTACTTCTTCGATCTCGATGAATGGCTCCGTGAGCACGGCTGGGTTCCGGGCCGTCCCAGCTCCCGCCATCCGCTGCGCAATGCCAACTGGTTCCACATGATCAACGACGACGTGATCTCCATGCCCGACAAGTGGGAATATCCCTGGTACGCCGCGTGGGACCTCGCTTTCCACACCATCGCCCTGAACTTTGCCGATCCTTGCTTCGCCAAAGATCAGCTCCTGCTCATGATGAAGGAGGTCTATCTCCATCCCAACGGACAAATTCCCGCTTACGAATGGAACTTCGGCGACGTAAATCCTCCCGTCCATGCCTTTGCCGCCTTGTACACCTACCAGACCGACAAATTACTCCATGGCAAGGGCGACTACGAATTCCTCCAAGCGGTTTTCCAGAAGCTTCTGCTGAACTTTTCCTGGTGGGCCAATCGCAAGGATCCGCAGGGCCGCAATTTGTTCGAGGGCGGCTTTCTTGGCCTCGACAATATCGGCGTCTTCGATCGCAGCGCCGCACTACCCACTGGCGGCTTCCTCGAACAAGCTGACGGCACTTCCTGGATGGCTCTCTTTTGCCAGAACATGCTCACCATTGCCCTGGAACTGGCTCAAGAAGACCCCGCTTACGATGAGTTGGCCATGAAATTCGTCGAACATTTCTTTTGGATTGCCGGCGCCATGGACCGTGTTGGCGAGAACGCCGACGAATTGTGGGACGAGGAAGATGGATTCTTCTACGACGTTCTCCATTTGCCTGATGGGAGCGCGCAACGCCTCAAAGTCCGCTCCATGGTGGGTCTATTGCCCCTGTGCGCCGTTGCCCTCATCCCCGGCGAACAGGCCGAACGGTTCAAACGTCTCGAGGAACGCATTGCCTTCTTCCGCAAACGCCGTCCCGACCTCATCGCCAATATTTTCCCGCCGGATCAGCCGGGCTATGCTGGACGCCGCTTGCTCTCCATTTGCAATGAATACAAACTTCGCCGCATCCTCGCTCGCATGCTCGACGAAGATCGCTTCTTCAGCAAGTACGGCGTGCGCGCCTTGTCCCGCTGGCATCGCGATCATCCCTACGAGTTCGACCTCCATGGCGAAAAATACATCGTGCAGTATATGCCTGCCGAATCGCAGAACGGTATGTTTGGCGGAAACTCCAATTGGCGCGGGCCCATCTGGGTTCCGGTCAATGCCCTGATCATCCGCGCCTTGCTCACCTACTACGGTTACTATGGCGATTCCTTCAAGATCGAGTGCCCCACCGGTTCCGGTCACATGATGAACCTTTTCGAAGTCGCCACCGAAATCAGCCGCCGTCTCGCCGGTATTTTCTTGCGCGACGCTTCCGGCAAGCGCCCGGTCTTTGGCGACGTCGACAAATTTCAGAACGACGCGCACTGGCGCGACTACATCTACTTCTACGAGTATTTTCACGGCGATAACGGGGAAGGCCTTGGCGCCAGCCACCAGACCGGCTGGACGGGCCTCGCCGCTCGCTTCGTCCAGGCTCTGCACATGGATCCGCAACGCACCCTGCAATCCGGATTGCGTCTGGTCCCCAAGCAGGAAGAAGCCAAGTCAAAAACCACCGGCATGTAAAGCGACTCTGTGCCTCGCAGTGCCTCGCTCCTGTAGCTCACCCCTTCAGGGGCGAGGGTGTTCCTTGCGTATCGACCGCCCTCGGATGCGCCCAAAATCTTGCGGAACATTTCGCCCTCCCCCCACGTTATGTACATCATGCCGGCCGGGTCGAGACCGGCGTGTGCCCGGAACCCCGCAAGGTGTGCTAACCGGAGGGTCCGGGGGCAGTCCAATCGAGTGGGGTGTCCCTATGGACCAATTGGGCAAGGACATACGCTTCGGCGTGCGAATGATCCGCAAGAGTCCAGGATTCGCCGTAGCCGCAATTCTCACCCTGGCTCTGGGCATTGGCGGCACCACTGCCATCTTTAGCTTTGTCGACGCGGTTCTCCTCAAGCCTCTGCCGTTTCGCGGGGCAGACCAGATTGTTAAT
>Ga0210409_10001948_pt1 | contig 25691 bp, 22 predicted proteins | sample IncBWH17MmetaG_FD_161649 | JGI IMG/M metagenome (GOLD analysis project Ga0210409, IMG submission 161649) | Forest soil microbial communities from Barre Woods Harvard Forest LTER site, Petersham, Massachusetts, United States - Inc-BW-H-17-M | ecosystem: Environmental > Terrestrial > Soil >...
ATGAGAAGCGCGTCGGGAGTTTCAACCACAATCAGGTCACGGATGCCTATGGCGGCGACGAATTTCGTCGGGCTGTAGAGAAAATTGCCGGTGGCATCGAGAGCGAGGCCTTGGCCGGCCAAAACATTATCGCCGGATTGTTTGGCGAGCAGTTCGTAGACGGCAGCCCATGAGCCTATATCGCTCCAGCCGACGTCCGCGGGAATCACGAACACGCGCGGGGGTCCTTCCTGGCGTGTGGCGTTTTCGAGAATAGCGTAATCGACAGAAATATTTTCGAGTTTCGGATAGATTGCACGCAGGCGGCGCTCGTAAGTTTTCTTGCCTCTGCTGTCGGCCAGCGATTCAAGAGCTTCGTAGGTTTTCGGAAGAAAACACTTCAAATTTTCGAGAAAGGTGGAGACGCGCCAGAAAAACATGCCGGCGTTCCATTGAAAATTGCCCGAGGCGACGTATTGTTTCGCAAGATCGAACGCTGGTTTTTCCGTGAAGCGACGGACGGCAAACGCGGGGAAGCCGCTCGGTCCGAGAGCGTCTCCGAAACGCTCGACGTAGCCAAAGCCCGTGTCCGGGCGGGTTGGAGGAATGCCAAGAACGATCATGCGGCCGGGCTCACGCGCAAGATCGAGGGCCACGCTTACAATTTTGCGATATTTGTCCGGCTGCGCGATGAAATGGTCGGCCGGCAGCACGGCCATCAGCGCATCGCCTTTCGCGGCGTGTCGCACGTGAAGAGCCGCGAGCGCGATGGCAGCTGCGGTGTTGCGGCCGATAGGCTCCGTCAAAACGCGTTTACGCGCCGGCGCTGGCATCTGCTTCTTGACGGCGGCAGTTTGCTCGGCATTCGTCACTGTCCAGATGTGGGCAGGAGGGATGAGTGGCCGCAGCCTAACGGCCGTCTGCTCCAGCATCGTCTCTTTGCCAACGATGTTCAGCAGTTGCTTTGGGGTGCGAGTGCGGCTGCGCGGCCAGAAGCGCGTGCCGCGTCCTCCGGCGAGAATGACGGCGTGAGTTTGAAGCTTTTCACTCGACATTAGTATTCTTTTTCTCTAACTCAGCCTTCCGATGGATGGGAGATGCTACAAGCAAACTCGTTTTCGTCTTCGGAGAGTACCCTCGGCTCCCGAAGTCGGCGGGGATGAACCAGCATTCCCCCGGCTTATAACAGAATTCGCCTGCACAACTTCTTTTAAACATCCCATGCGGTGTGGAAGACCAGTCAATTCGCCCTTCGCCTTCTAGAAATACCCACAAACCGAACTGCTCGGGAGGTTTCGCAGCTACGTTTATGTAGATTCGCTGGTCGAATCCGAGCGCCGACGCGGAGAAATAGGGGCAGTCAACTAAGAATTCGCCGACTTTCTTGTTGCGGAGGAACCACGGGCGAGGCGGTATCTTTCCGCCGGCGCTGGAGGTAAAGTTCAAAACATCCAAAGCCTTTTCGATGTGTAACTCGCGCGGTTTGCCGTGGGCATCGCGGCGGTCGTAGTCGTAGATGCGATAGGTGAGATCGGAATACTCCTGCACTTCGCAGATCACCATTCCGGGGCCGATGGTGTGCGGCATTCCCGCGGGAATGAAGAAAGTATCGCCGGCGTTAGCTTCGTGTGATTGAAAGAGATCTTCCAGCGAGTGATCGGCAAGTGCAGAGAGAAATTTCTCCTTTGTTGCACCTGGTTTTAGTCCCGCAAGCAGTCGCGCCCCAGGCTCGGCGGAAACGACATACCACATTTCTGTCTTCCCGCGGCCGCCGGCAGCGGCTTCGTGCGCGGCGGCGTAGGCGTCATCCGGATGAACCTGAATCGATAACTTGTCGGCTGGGAAAATGAATTTTAGGAGCAGAGGGAAGTCCGCTTCGCCTTCGAACTTCGCGCCACGCCATCCGATGGTCATTTCTTTCCACGCCTGCCCGAGCGTCTGTCCAGTGAACGGTCCGCTGGCGATTCGACAGTCAACGCCGGTGAGCCAGGCTTCTCCAATCAGCGGCTGGAGGTCATGCATTTCAGGGAATAGCGGCGCGAGGGAACGCGAACCCCACAGGCGCTCGGAAAAAACCGGCTCGATGCGGAAGGGCGCAGGGCTTGTTGGAGATGGGGTCACAATTTAGGCCGCGGCTTCAACGCGGGTGAAGAAGCGCTCGAGGCGGCGGAGTCCTTCGTCGATACGTTCGATGGACGTCGCGTAGGACAGGCGCAGATAACCCGGCGCGCCGAACCCTTCGCCGGCGACCAGCGCAACGCGCGCTTTGTCGAGCAGCAGTTTCGCAAGCTCGCCGGTGTCTTTCGCGATGGCGTGGCCGCTTTCACCGTTCGAAAGATGCGCCGCGACATTCGGGAACGCGTAGAACGCGCCGCCAGGCATTTCGCACTTCACGCCGGGTATGGCGTTCAAGCCTTCGACGATGCGCTTGCGGCGCCGGTCGTACTCCGCGAGCATCAGGGGTACCGAGTCCATGGAGCCGGTCATTGCGGCGACGGCGGCATATTGCGCGATCGATGTTGGATTCGATGTCGACTGGCTCTGCAATTTGGTCAATGCCTGAATGAGCTCCGCGGGCGCCAGCGTGTAGCCGATGCGCCAGCCGGTCATCGCAAATGTTTTGGAAACCGAGCCGATGATGATGACGCTGTTCTTTGAATCCGGCGCGCTGGCGATCGAAAACGATTTGTGCGGCGCATAAGTAAAGTGCGAATAGCATTCATCGCCCATCAGCCAAACATTGTTCTCTTTGCACACGGCAAGAATGCGCGCGTACTCATCGGGAGGAACCACGCCGCCGGTGGGATTGCTCGGCGAATTCAGAATCAAGAGTTTCGTTTTCGGGGTTATCGCCTTTTCAATCGCAGCAGCTTTGACGCTGAAACCGTCCTGGGGGCGTGTTTGCACATAGACCGGCGTGCCGCCCGCGTACTTGACGATGTCCGGAAAACTCACCCAGTACGGCGCGGGAATGATGACTTCATCGCCGGCCTGCACCAGCACACTCATTACGTTAAAAATGCCGTGCTTGCCGCCGACGGTGACAATGCACTCCTTCGGTACATAGTCCGAGCCGAGTTCCCGCTTGTGCCACGCACAAATCGCTTCGCGCAGCGGCATAATTCCGCCCGTCGGCGTGTACTTCGTCTTGTTTCCCTCAATTGCCGCAATCGCCGCCTTCTTGATGTGGTCGGGCGTCGGAAAGTCTGGCTCGCCCGGGCCGAAGTCGGCGATATCCACGCCCTGCGATTTCAGCCGGTCCGCTTCGGCGATGACCGCCGCGGTCGGCGAGATTTGTATTCGGTTGATGCGTTCCGTGAGTTGCACTGCTTTCTCCTAATGGGACAAGCTTTAGCCTGTCTCTTCTGCTCTATTCGCGCCAAACTCGGCGCCTAAAAGTCTCTACAAAACTTTCGCTCTCAGCCGTTGTTCCACTTCCGGCGGCACCAGATCTTTCAAAGGCCCGCCGAGCTGGGCAATCTCCCGCACCAGCTTCGAGCTCAAATAACTAAACGATTCGCCCGGCAGCATAAACACGGTTTCAAGCCGCGGCTCAAGTTTCCGGTTCATCAAGGCCATCTGCAGCTCGAACTCGTAATCGGAGATCGCTCGAATGCCGCGCAGAATCACTCCAGCGCCGCGCTTTCGCGCAAAATCGACGAGCAGCCCATTAAACACATCCACTTCCACTCCCGGCCATTTCTGCGTAACCTCGCGCAGCATCTCGACGCGCTCCGGTACGGAAAACAGAGGCTGCTTTTCGGCGTTGTTCAACACCGCGACGATCACCAGGTCGAACATTTTCTCGCCGCGCTCGATCAAATCGAGATGGCCGTTGGTGACCGGGTCAAACGATCCGGGGTAGATGGCGATCGAAGTTTTCATGGGCACCGCATGGAATTCCTTATTCTAACTCAGCCCGCGAAATTGTTGCGCCGCAAACTTTGCCTTCCCGGGGGTGTTCAGATTTTGGGAGGGCCGATTTTCTCTTCGCACCGGACAGCGACTATGACAGTATCCTCCTTGCCGCTCTGTGAGCGAGGCGATCCCGTATTCTTCTTGATTGCCATTTCAAAAGGAGCTCCGAAAACATGGCTGCTGGCCCCTTGAAGCGAGGTCTCGGTTTGTTGGTGCTGGGTGTCTTGATGATCTCTCCAGTGGCGAAGTCGCAAGATCAGCGTCCCCTTAATCTGATGCCCATTCCATCGACCGTCCAAATTGGCACGGGCCGGCTCTTGGTGGATTCTTCTTTTTCCGTGGGGCTAACTGGTTATACCGAACCGCGCCTGGATCGCGCCGTTGAGCGATTTCTGCGCCAACTATCCCGGCAGACGGCGATTCCGCTAGCTGCAAAACCAAGCGTCATCGCAAAGGCCGTCCTCGTGATTCACACAGACCACGCCAGCAAGGAAATCCAGGAGCTTGGTGAGGATGAGTCGTACGTTCTCGAAGTCAGCGCTAGCGGCGCGAAACTCAACGCCGCCACCCCGCTCGGCACCTTGCACGGCCTGCAAACCTTTCTCCAGCTTGTAGAAGTCTCGCCAGATGGATTCGCCGCTGTAGCCGTAACGATCAACGATAGGCCGCGCTTCCCGTGGCGTGGGCTGATGATCGATTCCGCGCGCCATTTTGTGCCACTTGATGTGTTGAGAAGAAACATCGATGGCCTCGAAGCCGTGAAGATGAACGTTTTCCATTGGCACCTCTCCGAAAACCAGGGCTTCCGTGTTGAGAGCAAGAAGTTTCCGAAGCTCCATGAGATGGGTTCCGACGGTCTGTACTACACCCAAGATGAAATCCGCGACCTGATCGAGTACGCGCGCGACCGCGGCATCCGCGTAGTTCCAGAATTTGATGTGCCTGGCCATAGCACGGCTTGGTTTGTTGGGTATCCCGAACTTTCCAGTGGGCCGGGTCCTTACGAGATTGAAAGAAAATGGGGCGTATTCGATCCTGCCTTCGATCCCACAAACGAAAAAACGTACAAGTTCCTCGACCAGTTCATCGGCGAGATGGCGAAACTTTTCCCCGACCATTTTTTCCATGTAGGCGGCGACGAAGTAAATGGCAAGCAGTGGGACGCCAACCCTAGAATCCAGGAATTCATCAAAGCTCATGACCTGAAGAACAACGAGGGGCTGCAGTCCTATTTCAACAAACGCCTCGAACCCATCGTGAGCAAACATGGCAAGAGCATGGTCGGCTGGGACGAGGTGCTGGACTCCACGCTCCCGAAGGATATTGTGATTCAGTCCTGGCGGGGGGCGGACGCGCTCGCCGCTGCCGCAAAGCAGGGCTTTCGCGGAATTCTTTCGAACGGCTATTACCTGGATCTCGGCTGGTCTGCAGCGCGCCACTATGCGGTCGACCCACTGAGCGGCGCGGCGGCGAATCTCTCTGCCGAAGAGAAAGCGCGAATCCTCGGCGGCGAATCGTGCATGTGGGCGGAGTATATCAATCCGGAGAATATCGATTCACGCATCTGGCCGCGAAACGCAGTCATTGCGGAGCGCTTGTGGTCTCCGCAGGGAACGACGGATGTCGCCTCCATGCACACGCGGATGGAAATCCTCGGCGAACGTCTCGAATGGCTCGGCCTGACGCACAAGAGTTATCACCGCCAGATGCTACAGAGAATTGCCGGCCCGAGCAGTCCCGTAGAATTTGCCGCGTTAACCACTCTCGCCAGCGTCGTCGAGCCGGTGAAAGACTACACGCGAGAGGAAACCGCGACTACAGAGCCAACAAGTGCTACGCCGCTAAACCGAGTCGTGGACGCAGTGCCGCTCGAAAGCGAGGCTGCCCGCCATTTTGGAGAGTTGGTCGACAAGTTCATCGCTGCTTCCTGCCACGACCCCGCCGCGGCCGCTCGTTTGCGCACGGATCTCTCTGCCTGGCGCGACAACGACGCGAATCTCCAGCCGCTGGCACAGCGATCCTTCCTGGTGAAAGCAGTTTCCCCAACTTCGCAGGATCTCACGACGTTGGCCGCTATCGGTCTCGCCGCTTTGGATTTCATCGCAAAAGGACAACGGGCTCCGGATGATTGGAAGGCACAGCAGCTTGCGCTCTTCCAACAAATCGCAAAGCCCAAAGGCCAGCTCCTTCTGATGCCCGCTCCATCAGTTCAGAAACTGGTGGAGGCTACTTTGACTGGCGGTGCTTGTTCGTCGTCAAATTAACGGCGCAGGATTTGCAGACGAGAATAAGGCTAGCTCTTGGGAGTGTGGTGATTAGGACACTCGCCTGAGCCCGAGTCGGTGAACGACTCACCCTCGACCGGGATGAATTGCCACCCGTAGTGCCCCGGAGTGAGCGTTAGTTTAAGGACCCCATAAGTATTCGCATTGCGGACTTCACTATTGGGAATCGCAAACCCAAGCGGGTCGTGGCTGCGGCCGCCCGTCCCGATCACAATCTCTCGAATCCCATTGGCTGGGTCAGCCTGCCCGTCCGGGTCCTGCGGCGCAAAGCGCTCGTAGGAATGTTCGTGGCCCACCAAGAACAGAGCAGCGTGCGCAGCGTATAGATCTCGCCAAAATTCCCTCAGTTCGGGGTGGATAGCGTGAGTTTTCAGCAGGCCGCTGCTGAAGAGCGCCTGATGGGAGTAGGCTAGGATGCATGCGTCGGGATACCCCGCGAGGTCTTGGCGCAGCCATTCCTCTTCAAGAGACCCCTGGGCGCAACCGCCCAGGCCTCGTACTGAGCAATTTGTGTTCAGCGCAACGATGTGCCACGAACCCAGGTCGTAGCTGTAATATCCCTTGCCCACAGGTCCCGCTAGCGCTCCCCAATACTGAAAATACGCTGAAGCCGTCGGCTCGCCATACTCGTGATTTCCCGGCACGGGCCGTGTCCGGGCCTTAAATTCTCCCCACGTCGTGTCGTAACAGTTCTGAAATTCGGCGGCGGTGCCTTTTTCATACGCGAGATCGCCCGCAGCAAAAACGGTTCCAGGGATTCGCTCGAGGAGCTTGGCCGTGGCGCGCGCTCCTTCTATGTTCTGGCAACTTGCGATGTCGCCTGCACCAACGAGAGTAAAGGCTTCTCCGTCGGGTGATGCTTGGGAGGGCGACGGGTCTTGACGAGGCTCGATTGCTGAGGGTTGCTCTGGCTTGGAACAACCCATAGCTCCCCGGAACGCTGACAGCAGAAGGAGGCAAGACGTCCATCCGACCGATCTGCGGACCAAATTAGCCCGGCTTCTATTCATTTTGGCCATCTTTTCAAGGACAAGCCTATCACGATAGACGACCACCGTGCCCAGCTCACCGTTGGCACCACAGAATCGCCGTCTATTGCGATATACGACCGTTCGCCGTAAATCGCTGGCAAGTCCGACTAAATCAGTCTTATTATAAGCCGCACGAAATAAAGGGTTTGGCCGCTGTTGCTAGGACCCCTTAGTTTGACTTGGAACGCGAAACAGAGTATCCTCTCATTGCGACTGATTCAGTCGCATATCCTGCGGGGGGCAGGAACCAGAGTGAGAAATGTTTAAGCTATCCAAAAAAGCCGACTATGGGCTAATCGCCGTCAAGCATTTGGCGATGCACCGTCAAGAACATGCATGTAGCGCGAACGAAATCGCGGAAGAGTACGGCATTTCGGTCACGCTGATGGCTAAAGTGCTGCAGCGTTTGGCGCGCGAAAACGTCGTCATCGCGAAGCACGGTTCGACCGGAGGTTATCAACTGGCGAAGGACCCCGGACAAGTCAGCGCGCTGGATGTGATCTCGGCCATAGATGGCCCTGTTCTCATCACTTCTTGCGTCACGAGCCACGGGAATTGCGAAACCACGGAGAGATGCTCGGTTCGCGAGCCGCTTCGCAAGGTGAACGAGAGCATTTTGGGAGTTTTAAGCACTGTAACGATTGCGCAGATGAGCGAGGACCCCAATGAGCCCGCGCTTGTCGCCCTGTCGGGCCCGATGCGTTCGGGCTCGTACATGAGTTCGAGTTAGGAGACTAGGAAATGGCTGTCAAGCTGCCGATTTACATGGACAATCACGCAACCACGCCGGTTGACCCGCGCGTCGTGGATGCGATGCTGCCGTATTTCACGGAAAAATTTGGAAACGCCGCCAGCCGTAATCACAGTTTTGGCTGGGCCGGCGAAGAAGCTGTCGAAACCGCCCGTCAACAGATTGCTTCGCTGATCAACGCGACGCCGAAAGAGATCATCTTCACCAGCGGTGCGACCGAATCCGACAACCTGATGATTAAAGGCATCGCGGAGATGTTCCGCGAAAAGGGCAACCACATCATCACACAGGCCATTGAGCACAAAGCTGTGCTGGATACCTGCAAGCGCCTGGAAAAGGAGGGTTTTGAAGTCACCTATTTACCGGTGCAGAAAGATGGCCGAGTCAACCTGGATGAGCTGAAAGCCGCCATCCGCCCGACCACCATTCTGATTACCATCATGTATGCCAACAACGAAATTGGCATCATCAACCCGATCGCTGAAATTGGCAAAATCGCCAAGGAGCATGGTATTTTCTTCGCCTCGGACGGCGTGCAAGCCGTTGGCAAGATTCCGGTCGACGTCCAGAAAGACAACATCGACCTGCTGGCCATCAGCGGCCACAAAATCTACGGTCCCAAGGGTGTTGGCGCGCTGTACGTTCGCCGCCGCAACCCACGCGTGCAGCTCTCGGCCATCATTGATGGCGGCGGCCACGAACGTGGTATGCGTTCCGGCACGCTCAACGTGACGGGCATCGTCGGGCTCGGCAAAGCCTGCGAACTCTGTCAGCAGGAAATGACGGAAGAAGCAGTTCGGCTGAGCGGACTCCGCGACCGTCTCAAAAAAGGCCTGGAAGCCAAGCTTGACGAGGTCTTCATCAACGGCTCGCTGGAGCATCGCCTGCCGAACAACCTGAATATGAGCTTCGCTTACGTCGAAGGCGAATCGCTCTTGATGGGCATTAACGACATTGCGGTATCGAGCGGTTCGGCTTGCACTTCGGCCACTCTGGAACCCAGCTACGTGCTCAAAGCGCTGGGCGTCGGCGAAGACCTGGCGCACACTTCGATCCGCTTCGGCCTCGGCCGCTTTAACACGCAGGAGGAAGTCGACTACGTGATCGATAAGATGGTCCAGGTCGTCACCAAGCTGCGCGAGCTTTCGCCACTTTACGAGATGGCTAAGGAAGGCATCGACATCTCCAAGATGAAGTGGCAAACGGCCTAAACCCTGCATCTAAAGGATTAGCAGCACAAGATCTCAAGAACAGAAGGAAAAGCGATGGCAAACGAAGGAACAATCCGAATTCACCGCTCGATCGGCGGCACAGGAGCCGCATTTCGGGTCACATTCGTACCCTATGAGGAAGGCGAAGAAGCCCCCGCCGCAGGCGAGCGCTCTTTCCACGAACTGCAACAGGTTCGCGCCTTTTTGAAAATGCTCGGCGTCGGCGCCGAGTTCATCAAGGACGCTCTCCGCCAGCTCACCGCGGGCCGCTCGGCATCCGTGCCGAACGTTTCGCTCTCTGAGAAGGCCGTGAAGAGCGCAGGCTTTGGAAATCTCGTCAATTTGGCAAGGAGCAATGGCTAATGGCATACAGCGATAAGGTCGTAGAACACTACAACAATCCCCGCAATGTCGGAAGCTTGCCGAAGGAAGACCCCAATGTTGGAACGGGTCTGGTCGGCGCTCCCGAGTGCGGGGACGTGATGAAGCTGCAGATGAAGATCAATCCTGATACGCAGGTCATTGAAGAAGCCAAGTTCAAGACTTTCGGCTGCGGCTCGGCGATTGCCAGTTCATCGCTCGCCACTGAGTGGGTCAAAGGCAAGACGGTCGAGGAAGCGCTCTCGATCAAGAACACGGACATCGTGCGCGAGCTTTCGCTTCCGCCGGTGAAGATTCACTGCTCCGTGCTTGCCGAAGACGCCATCAAAGCCGCCATCGGCGACTGGAAGAAGAAGCACGGCATCGAAGTGCCGCTAGCTGAAAAGGCCGCGCACTAGTTCTGTTGGCCCTTTCCTCGTAGGGCACGGCACGCCGTGCCCATCCGCGGCAAGGCTAGATCTCGATAGCGCCCCTGGAGCACTTGAAAATGGCAACTGAAGTCGCCAATCCGACAACCGCGAAAATCTCCCTAAGCGAGCGAGCCGCGAAGAAAATCCGCGAACTCCTCGAAAAGGAAGGCGTTTCACCCGAACAAGGCGGCTTGCGCGTAGGCGTACAAGGCGGCGGCTGCTCTGGACTGTCCTACGCAATGCGTCTCGACACGCAAGCCCGCGATCGCGACAAAATCTTTGAAGAATTTGGGGCGCGCTTGTTCGTAGACCCGAAAAGTTTTCTCTATCTTAACGGCACGACGTTAGAGTACGAAGAAACGCTGATGCGCCAGGGTTTCGTTTTCCAAAATCCCAATGCCGCGAGAAACTGCGGTTGCGGCAGCTCGTTCACTGCCTGAAAGTAGCACAGGCACTCTTGCCTTTGCTCTTCGGTTTTCGTTTGTGTCCGGCGGGGGAATTTAAGACACGCGTCAGACCAGTGGTTGGCAGCCGCACCAGCCAGCCACTTTTTTTGTGCTCTCAAACGAGTCGGACTAAATTTGTCGGATATCCAAAAAATGACACAAGCGATGCCAGCGACGAATCCTCCTTTGGTTTGCTGGAACTGCCACGAACGCGCCCAGGGCACGCACTTCTGCCCCAGCTGCGGCAAACTGCAGCAAGTCGCCGGCACCACTGACTTTTTCGCGCTCTTCGGAATGCCGCGTAAGCTCTGGATAGAGATGAACGCGCTGGAACAGAGATTCCTGCAACTAAGCTGGAAGTTGCACCCCGACAATTTCGTGAATGCTACGGAGACAGAACGCGAACTTTCTCTTAAGCGCAGCTCCGAGCTGAACGATGCCTATCGCGTCTTGCGCGATCCAGTCGCCCGCGTCGAATATCTCCTCGGCCTCGAAAACATGCGCAAGGAAGGCGAGCACAAGCAACAGGCCCCGCCCGAACTGCTCGAAGAAGTCTTCGAGCTAAACGAATCACTCGACGAGCTGCGCGAGGCAAAATCGGCTGGCAGCGATCTAGCCGCCCTGAAGTCGCGCCTCGAAGCGGCCGAGAGAAACTTTGGAGAGAAACTAAGCGAAGTCGATGCCCAGCTTCAAGAAACGGCTCGCACCTGGGACGTCGCAGTTGACGCAGGCGCAGACGACGCCGTTCGCAAGAAAATCATGGCTCGTTTGAATGAATTGTTGAATCGCCGCTCGTACATCCGCAATTTGGTCGTCAATGTGGCGAAGGAATTGGGAGAGGCTTAGAGAAGCAGAATGGGACGCATCGTTGGCATTGATCTTGGGACGACGAACAGCTTGGTGGCTTACACAGACAGCCAAGCAGGCCAGCCGAAGTGTATCCCGGGCCCGTATGGCAGCACATTATGTCCGTCGGTCGTGAGCCTCGATTCGGACGGCAGCATCATCGTCGGAGAAGCTGCGCGTAATCGCCTGCTCACGCAGCCCGAGCGCACCATCTATTCCGTGAAGCGCCTAATGGGCCGCGGCTCCTCCGACATCCAATCTGAACTGAAACTTTTTCCGTTCCGTATCGATCCCACAAGCAAAAATGTCATTCGTGTAATCCTCGGCGACAAAGTATTCACTCCACCCGAAATATCCGCATTCATTCTGCGCGAACTGAAGAGCTGGGCGGAAGCTTTCTTTGGCGAAACTGTCGACCGCGCCGTCATCACAGTCCCCGCCTATTTTAACGACGCGCAGCGGCAAGCCACCAAAGACGCCGGAAAAATCGCGGGACTCGAAGTCTTGCGTTTGGTCAACGAACCAACCGCCGCTGCGCTGGCGTATGGTCTTCATGAAAAGCAGCGCGGGCGTGTCGCCGTCTACGATCTTGGCGGTGGCACGTTCGATATTTCCGTTCTTAAGCTAATCTCCACCGCCGAAGGCGACATCTACCAAGTGCTTTCCACCAACGGAGACACGCACCTCGGCGGCGACGACATCGACAACCTGCTTCAGGCCTTTGTCCACGAACAGATTCTTCAGGAACACGAGACCGGCTTCTCGCCTCACGGTGAACTCGCGCAGGAACTGCGCAAAGCACTCATCGCCATCAAGCATCAGCTCTCAGACTCCGAAGCCGCCGCGCTGCGCTTTCCACTGCCCAATGGAGCGGTGTACGTTCACGAATTCACTCGCGGCGCATTTGAAGCCCTGATCCTGCCGGTCGTTGACCGCACCATGGGCCCAGTGAAGCAAGCGCTCACCGATGCCCAGCTCAAACCTACGGAAATTGAAGAAATAGTCCTTGTTGGTGGCGCCACGCGCACCCCGATGATCCGCCGCACCGTCCAGGAATTTTTCGATCGCAAGCCACACACCGAACTGAATCCAGACGAAGTCGTCGCGCTAGGCGCGGCCGTGCAGGCCAATATTCTCGACCGCGGCGTAACAAACATGCTGCTGCTCGACGTCACGCCGCTCTCGCTCGGCATCGAGACCTACGGCGGCGCCGTCGCGAAAATCATTCCGCGCAACTCCACGATTCCCGCAAGCGCGCAAGAGCTCTACACCACTGGCGTCGACAACCAGACCGGCATTGACATTCACGTCCTGCAAGGCGAGCGCGAACTGGCGAAAGACTGCCGCTCGCTAGCCCGCTTCACGCTGAAAACGCCGCCAGCTCCCGCAGGTTTGCCGCGCATCGAAGTGAAATTCCTGATCGATGCCAACGGCATCCTGCAAGTCGGCGCAAAAGATCTCCGTACCGGCGAGCAGCGCACCATCGAAGTCCAACCCAGCTATGGCATCAGTGACAACGAAATCGAGCGCATGCTCGAAGAATCCATCGAATACGCGGAACAGGATTTCGCCGAGCGCCAGCTCATCGAAGCGCGCACCGAATCCGAGTCGATTCTCGCGGCCACGGCCAAAGCGTTGGCCAACGATCAATCGGCGAATTTGCCGCGCGAAGAACGCGCCGCAATCGAAACAGCCATCGCCGCGCTAAGAGAAGCCGCCGCCGGCACAGATTACAAAATAATCCGCAAGCGCATCGATGATCTGAATCACGCAACGGAGCACCTGGCGGAACTACTAATGAACAGCGCAGTCACAAGCGCGCTGCAAGGGCGCAACCTTGCAGAAGTGTAACGAGAATAAAATTCCGTCATTTCGAGCGAAGCGAGAAATCTCTCTTCAATCTCGCGATGACGATCAAGCGATTGAGGGAGGGCAGTAATGGGCGGAAGCAATCCATACATCGAAGAAGTCAAATACACGCCGGCAACGAAGAAATATAAAGTCACATTTCTTCCCAGCGGCAAAACCATCGAAGTCGATCCGGCAAAAATTCCCTACGGCCACAACGGCCTTCCCGGCAGTATTCTCGACATTTCTGAAGGCATCAAAGCTGGCCTGGACCACGCCTGCGGCGGTGTCTGCGCCTGCTCCACCTGCCACGTCATCGTGAAACAAGGCCTCGAATCCTGCAACGAAGCCACCGACGCCGAACTCGACGAACTCGACATGGCCCCCGGCATCACGCAAAAATCCCGTCTCGGCTGCCAAACCGTTCCCGATGGCACAACCGACATCGTCGTAGAAATCCCTGAGTGGAACAAAAACTACGCGAAAGAAGCCGATCACTAAAAAGCCGTGTCCCGTGAAGAGACTCAGGCGAACGGTTTGTCTTAAGGGACTGTCGTGTTGAAGAGTTTCACCGACCTCGAAGTTTGGAAGCGCGCGCACGGCGTGGTGCTTGAGATCTATAAATTGACCAACCCTTTTCCACGGAGCGAGCAATTTGGCCTTGTTTCTCAAATACGGCGTGCTGCGTATTCCATACCCGCAAATATTGCAGAAGGCTTCGGAAGACACTCCACGAAAGAACTTCTGCAATTCTTGGCGATTTCCAACGGATCGCTCGAGGAGCTTCGATATTTCCTTATACTGAGCCGTGACCTCCGATATCTCTCGCCTCTCGATTTCGAAAAGCTTGAGAAAGATTTGAAAGCAGTAGCACAGATGCTGGAGGCGCTACGTCAATCCCTTCAGCGGCGCCTTAACGGTTCCTCGAATTTTTCTTCACGGGACACGGATCACGGAACACGGAACACCAAATCGAGCCACTAACTCGGACTTCTCAAGGAGCCAAGCATGCCGCCTACATTCGGATGGGACCAAATCGAAGACATCGCCATAGGGCTAACCGACAAATTCCCGGATACCGATCCGCTCACGGTCCGTTTCACCGACATGCACAAATGGATCACAGAACTCCCCGGCTTTTCCGGCGACCCAGCAGCTTCTACTGAAAGCAAACTCGAAGCCATCCAAATGGCCTGGCACGAAGAATTTGAGGATCGCCAGAATTAGTTGACAGCGTAAGTTTTCTCTTGACCAGATAGAACGATTATTGTATATTTAGTTCTAGTAATATTCCGCTCGAGCTTTTAACCAGGCTCGAAACGGCAAAAAGCTCTGAATCCCTAATTCATCTGGAATCAACACTTGCAAAAGTGTCTCAAAACAAAGGACTTTAAGTCCTTCTAGAGCGTACGCCTATGCAAAACCCCGGGGGAGGGGGCAGCACCGCCGATGGGCTTTCGGCATAGCGGCCCCTTAGCGGTGGGATACGGACCACACGCCAGGCGATGCCCCCAAGCTCTGTTTGCTTCCCGTTTCGTCCGGAATTGACCTCGCGCACAAGGGCCAGACGCGGTCCCTCCACCGCTTGTCCATTCCGTGGATTTCTCTTATTCTAGATAGGTTCCACACTCTGCAAAATGTGGCGCTATGGTGCAACGGTTAGCACGCGGCCCTTTCAAGGTAGAATAATCGTTCGACGATATGCTAAGTCGTCTTATTTTATAAGGTTATCTTCCACGCCATGCGACGACGTGCGACCAAATTCGATGTGTTTGATGACAAATTGTCATCGTTTTCCGATGCCTGCTCCTTGCTCCACGTTCCTAGAATCCACTCAGCTATCTTTCTAGACTCTGGAAGCAATTAAACCCCATCCGTGCGTACTATGGAGCTTATGGGAGACGGGAGCACGAGCAGCTTTCAGACGCGCCAGATTTCCCCGAAGCGGACTTCTTGGGCGTTTCATGGTGCGAAGGGGATTTCGCAAGAGCTATGTTGACGGAACGATGTTTGCATCCTGAACTGAGAACCTAGTGGTTTACAATTGTCAAGAAACTGGGCCCGTTGGAGTCCGTTTTCGGCCTTGCTTGTTTTATCACCAGGAGGTGCGATATGCCGTCCAAAGCACCGCACGGGAAAGGTCTCCGCTTGGTAGATAAACACCTTTCTCACCCAGCGACCGAATACCTTGATTTCGAACTTAGGGCTTGGCGGCCAGACTTTGAACGAATCGAGGTCGTGGTCCAGCCTACTATCGAGTTTTCCAAGCAGCAGCGGCGTGTTCAGGCCGCCAAATGCACTAAGGACCCGCATCGGCTCCACATTCACTTGAGCCTCGCTGCATTACCCGTCATTGTCTGGACTAATGCTGCCAGATCCGAAAGTTGTCTTCATCCCACGTGACTGGCGACCAGGATTGCCCGAGAGCAGCCCAATGCACCATCTGGGGCAATACAAAGCGCAAGAGCGCCTCGAAATCGAAAGCACCGCGAAATTCCGCACCGGGGTATTCGGCGATGGTCGCCTCCGACACTCTGAGTGCTGCCCTCGGCAACATGACCGACCGCGTCGTGTGATAGCGGCCAAGGCTATCCTGGTGATGGACACCCACCGTCAGCGGGTCGTCGATCTTCCACCACTGGGCCACTTCTGGCTGGAGCTGATACGCTGGCAGGGACTGGAAGGCTTCATAGAACTCACTAGTCGTTTCGGGCTCTGAGATGTCCGCCGCTTCGAGCGTGCCCATCAGGTAGTGCATCGCGGCCCGCGTATACCAGCGCACCACCTCAATCACGTGACCGTTGCCGAGGCCGAACCCGCGAGCGAACTCGCGCAGGACCAGCGCGGAGCGTTGCCGCAGGTCCCACTCCTTGTGCGCGACATCCGCATCGATTTTGCGGAGCACTTCGAAGCCTTCCGCCGTAGCCCGAGACCCGGACCAGTAGGTAGAGATCCGCGCACGCAATTTGCGCAGAAGCGTGTTGAGTCTCTCGCTCTTGAGTAAGTGTATCGTCTCAGGCGTGATGTTGGCCCGCTCGAATCCATGCCCGATCCACCAGGAGAGGATGCTTTCCAGGATGAACGTGTCGAGCTCGATACCGTTGTGGAAGGCGAGTGGAAGGACGCAGCGACCGGTGGGATCCGCCGAGAGCCCAATCGACCTTAAGTGATCGACCAGCGCATGGACACCGTCCATGAACGTCGCACCCTCGGTCAGGTTGATGTGTACACGGCCCTGTAACTCGTCGAGGCCTGCCGAGTCATCGATTCTGACAGGCACTAGGAGACGTTGCTCGAGTCGTTTCTCGGCTTCCAGGGTTTTCTGTACTTCATATTTAACCCATTTGGTTGCGGCGGCATGGCTAGACATGACGACCAACACTCGCGCGCTTCCGTCTAGAGCGCTGTCCAAGCTGGTGATTAGCGGATCGCCCGGGCCGAGCTCCCATGTGTCGAGCCAAACCGGCACGCCTGCGGCCAGCAGTTCGAAAGCGAGTCGGAAGACGAGCGGCTTATCGGCCGAGGAGTGCGAAATGAAGACGGTCTTCATGCGGTTTTCAGAGCTGATGCGTTCGACTCGTCGTGGCCATGGCTTCACGCTTACCCTGGGTCGCGCGTTTCCAATATTAACTGAAAAGCATTGCCCTTTAATACAGGCCGTCCGCTCAGCTCGGCGTGCCCAAAGAACATAGTTGCCATTCTAGTCGCGAATACTGATTGCTGACTGGGCAGATCGATCTGGCGGTACCGCCCGATTGGAGCGGGTTTGTCTATTCGTTTGTGCGCGTGCATGACTGTAGGAGAGCATTTTAGCGCAATATGATAGGAGAGGGTCTCGACGAGCCTTGCGTAGCCCGCCGGGCGAATGACGGAGGCGCGCCTGACATTCGTGCTTCTCACTTACTCGGTAACCTCCATACCGACGTTATCCAGAAACGTGGTTCACGGAGATGAGCGGATCTGCCGGCGGCAAGGTGGAATAAACGGAGGACTTCGGGGAACTGCACATTTCGCCGACACCGCAGCACCGATGTGATCAAGTCCCCGCTTTCGCATAACTCCAGGGTAGCCGCGATCCCACCGAAAATGGCCCGTACTTACGTCGGATCATCGGTAAACCCTTGGCGATTACACATGGGCTAGGGTTGTCGCCTCTGGCTCGGTATTGCTAGGCTGCGAGACGCTAACACCTAAGCCGACCTTTTCGGCTTTTTTGAAGAAGGTACTTCAACGGACCGCATTAGCGAACGCGTCAAGCCGAGTTCAGGTGTTGAGTTGATGGGCTCTGCGGGCGGCTTTTAAGGAGCCCAGGTAGTCATCAATGAGGATGTTGATTTGCGTCGCGTCAGATGCCAGCCGTACGTTCAAGGTCCGGAAGTACACCGGTAGTTGCTCAAGGCGAGCGGCGTCTCGCGTGTAAATTAAAGGCGTGAGCGCGCGGCCGTGCGCATATCCGACCTCGTACATGACGTTCTCGTTGAGAAGCGTGATATCGGCGATCACGGCTGAGGAAGTCTGTATGGCGTCGGCGAAGCTAGCATAGATCGCCTCGCTTCTCGGGAGGCGATCTAGACGAATTGGAATCATGTGCCTGGCGACTGCTGGCTCAATCACTGAGGTGTAAAGACTGTTGTGCTGGTCGTCGTATGGGAGGAGCACAAGGCACCTTCCAACTTTCGCTGTTCGGAGGAGATCGACAACTGCGTTGGCAGCCCTGTCGGGATCAGTGTCTACCGCCTTGGATACATCGTCTAGGCATTGGTCGAGTGCTCCTGGATCGAAACTGGCGGCTATCCTCTGCCGGTACTTCAATAGCAGGTCTTTCGAATCGCCGGCAGCAACGGGTATGGGAAGCGCAGGGACACCAAGCTCCAAAGCCTGCTCGACCACGACTTCTGTGTGCTGCCTGCCTGAGATTGTCACAACCATGTCGACCCCGGCGACCATGGCCAGACGCCGCCCCAGTGGCGTTCGTCCTGTCATGACCCGCACAGTGATGTGATCCGTTTCGCTCATCCGAACTACACCTCCAACGTCGGGGCGGTTGTCCAGGCTGGGCTCCGGAATCCATGCCTCGTAGCAGTCCTTCAGGTCAATCCTGTGCCGGTCGGCATGGCGGCGAGCTCCCTCCAGGGCAGCAGAGTCGGTGGAGACAGCATTCGGTTTTTTGTTCGAATGTAGAAAGCCGCCGGTGATTATCACCGCTGGCATCGATTCGAGGATTCTGTAAGCGAGAGCAGAGATGAACCGTACGGGCATTCCCTGAAGATCAGTCCCACCATAAAGGCACACCCTTACTCTTCTCATTAGTTGATCACTTGTCAAAAATTATGCCATCGTGGATTGATGTTGACTATCGACGAATTTCCCGGGGCGAACTCTGGTACCACGAACCTTCTCGGTCTAGGAACGGGGTTCAAGGAGATGAGAATGCGAGCGATCTTAGGACCCACTCAGCCATCTTTCTAGACTCTGGAAACGTTCAACCCACTCCGCACGCTCTAACGGAGTTCTGGGCGACGGGAGCACGAGCAGCATTCAGGAGCGCCAGACTTCCTCGAACTGCAGTTATGGCCCGGAATGATCTACGCTCAGCCAGTAATCACGCCGACGATAGACGCCCACAAGCGCCGGTTTGACGTGGTAGCGGTGTGGAAGTTTGATTGCTTCGTCCGGAGCGTCAGCCATCTCCTGCGGGACTCGATACCTTAGCGATGGCGATGGGGCCACCTTACAGTTTCGTTTGATTCCCTGTACGAGCTTCCCGTGGCAAGATAACACTGGCTTCTTCTTAGATCCGACCGGTAGTAATACCCACTCTTGAAGCTACTTTCCCTTTCTGACGAGTATTGAGCTTGGTGGCCAAACCGACTGAAGACTTAGCACCAAAAACCTCATTATGCGCTGAAACGATTTGCCATAATTCATCACTACCGAAAGAGCGGGGTCCGGCAGTTAAGCCGGCCACGATGATCCAAGCTTAGATCGGTTGGGCAGGTGGCGGTGGTTTCCCCGCATGGCTCCTCCTGACCGGCTGTTGGTGCTGTGGAGGTATCCGTATGGCAACTCCGAACCAGGCAACGCTTCCTGTCAGACCGAAACCGCAAATGCTGCGGGTGTTCATCAGTTATGCCAGAGAAGACGAGAAGATCGCCGTGGCAATCTTCGAGGCCATTCGCACGGCGCTGGGAACGTTTGCGGATGTGTTCATCGACAACGCCCTGCGGTTCGGATTGAGTTTCCAGGATGAAATTCAGAAAAAGCTGGATGAGACGGATCTGCTTGTCGTCATTTACTCGGCCACGCTGAAACCCAGCTACAGTTTTACGGGAATGGAGCTCGGGTACTTCATGGGCGTGATGAAGCGAGGCGACGCCATCGATCATCCGCGGCGGATTGTGCCCATCTACTTGGATACTCCGCCGGATACCATTGCGGGAAACGAAGGGATCAACATAGGTATTTCTCGCGCCACCCTTTCCTGGTCTCTGGAGGAGTACGCCAAGAGCCTGCAAATCGATTCCGAGAACCGCATGGTGAAATTTCTAAGCGAGTTCCAGGAAACCGTGGACAAACTACGCGAAGAGAATGGATTTCCGAAGGTCATGAAGAGACCAGAGGAAGAAGACCTGACCGGCCTCGTCCGAAAAATGCTGTTATCTATTTTCAGCCACCTCAAGACGAGCCCCGAGTCGACGCTGAAACCTCAGAAACAAATCACTATCAAGAGCAGCAATTCCGGGATCGCCTTCACACGTATGGAATTGCCGGCGGACGCGTCGCTGATTCCTATTGGTACCGGGAATCCCATGGCGATCTTTGGACTCCCGGATCAGGAAATCTCCTGGCGAGACTTCACCACCTACGCGAAAAACGCCAAGTTTGGGGATGCCTGGATGGACGCCATCCTCAGTGTCGTGGATTCCACGTTGCAGGGCCAGTTGGATGTGGACAACAGTCAGGTGATTGTCTCCAACGATGCGCTGCACGCTTTCCGCGTCATCTTGACGACCGGCATTAAGTATTTCAACGGAATCAGGGAATTTAACCTCTACTTTGTGGAGTACTTGCAGCCACCGGAATTCGGGGATCCGGTCACAACCCTGATCCTAAAAGGGCTGGAGCTGTCTTGCCGCTTCCGCTTCCTTTTTCTGGAAAAAAATAGCGAGTTTTCGCACATGAGTCTGCGCATCGCGCAACCGCACAGCTTTCACGACCTTGTGCGGAGTCTCGAACGGGAATTGAACCTGTTACGGCGAGATGCCTTGGGGGCGGGCCTGGATAAACCCCACGTGTGGGCGGATTTTGTCGACTGGCGTCTCCTCGAGAAAATGTCGGAGGAATGGCGCCCGCTGGAAGCCAAAATCAGAGAATGCTGCGCCAAGATTCGAGAAGCAAAAGACAACTTGGAAGGACTACCCGAGCTTCGTGACATGCTTGCTGACGTTATGGAGCAACTCGAGACTGTCATTCTGCCGCTCAATACCGAGATAATCTGCGGACTGACCGGCAGCCTCAAGAAGTGCTGTTCTTGTCCGTGATGTTGAGAACAGGAGACGCGAAATAAGACGGCGCTAGCTTTTCACCGTTTTCGCTGGTCGTCCGTCCAAGGGAACTTGGACGGAAATTCAGCTCTGGTACTATCCCGCACTTTCAATCAGCGGGAACTGATATTAACAGATATTTAGATTAAGTTAGGTGGCTTAGCGCTAGGGGCTGCGATAAGTTCGGGTCACAAGCTTAGACCGCGGATTCGACGCGTAACTGGCAGAAGCCCGGCATTCGCCCCCCGGCCACGTGGCGCTCTGGTGTAAACTCTGTCTCACGGACTATATGCGTTTTCATCGGTTATGGATATAACGATCGCGATAAATGGATTGAGAGCGACGTGTTCCCAATCCTTGAGGCGATGAGCCTGGAGATCGTAAGCGGTAAGGAGATGCACGGAGAGGTGTTACAGGAGGGGGTCAAGGAGCGGATCGAATCTTCCGACGGTTTGATCGGTTTTTCGACGCTCCGTCTGGGCCAGAAGAAAGCAGATTTCGGCAGCCACATCTGGGTTCGCGACGAGATGGCGCATGCCCTAGCGCTCAAGAAACGTGTGGTCGAAGTGAGGGAAAAGCAAGTGAACGTAAGGGAGGGACTGGTTGGCGACCGACAGCGAATCGAGCTCGACCCAAAGGACCGTCTGCGGTGCATTGCTGAACTGGTAAAGGTCGTCGCTGCCTGGAGTATGCGACGCCTGCTTCTCGTCCCCAAGGACTCGGACCTCGAGAAGAGAATTCACCGAGCAATCGTCAAGAATGAATTGGTAGTGGTCTACCGCTGCAGGACAGGCAATTCGATTTCCAAGCCTAAGGAGGGGCGGATCGAGCGAGTCAACAAGGGGCTCTATCTAAACGCGATCGGACTCCCCGATAATTCGCTTGTCGAGATCGAAGGGTCCACCAAAACCGAGGGAGTGGTCTTCAACACGGGATGGGCCTCTGCTGATCTGGTGCGAATTGAGTTTGACTGATGCCAGGGAAGGACTATGGCCTCCAAGAATTCGCTGAGAATTGAACAGAGCCAGAAGTACGAAGACGACGACTGGTGGTCGTGGTCGGTGTGGATCGATGGACCAACGCAGGACCTGGACGCAGTGGATCTTGTCGAATACACCTTGCATTCGACGTTTCGCGACCCCGTACGCACCATCAAAACTCGCCACAACGGATTCAAACTTGATACCGAGGGATGGGGCGTATTTCCGATCTACGCCCGAGTCTGCAAGAGAGATGGGAGCGTAATCCGCCTCAAACACCAACTCAAGCTGACCTACCCCGAAGGCAAACCGAATCTGAAGTAGCTGGAGACTCGGATCCCACTTCGCATTGGTCTTGCAAACTAGGTCATGTTTGCCGGTTCAGTAGCGCGCGACTGTTCGTTGAAAATCTGGACCCTCGGCTCGGTGATGATCGTCCCCGGGACAACTCTCCAAAAACGGGGTTCGCGTCCCTCAGCTCTTGAGTGAATGACCATACTGAACACGGCATAGCCGGCAGAGGAGGAAGTCTTGAATCAGAATCTACTTTATTCTATTGTCGGCGGCTTATCTGCATCCTCTTTGGAAAAGAATACTTCTTCAGTCAGTCGACTATCCGGAATTGCGTACACAATGTTCGTTAACCGTGACAAGAGCCTCAAATTGCGCAGGGCCTGCAGCTTTAGCTGATCAATCTTATTGACATCAATGGGTTCCGACGGCTTGGAAAATGTGTGAATCCGTTCGATTCCGTCAAGCGCCCCCAATACATCTGCCAGCATTTGTGCCAATTCGGGGTCGGAGACCTCAGGCGTCTCAGATTCGACGAGCTTTCGGCAATTAGAGATCGAGTCAAACATCGCGTCCAAACTGAGTTGCGCATGCGTGCGTGTAAACAAAGATCGCTTGTAACACCCAGCAAGAACCTTCCGAATTGCGTCAGTCGAACGGGCGGTGTCTGCTTTCATGGCAACGCGTATTCCGCGGTCGTCTTGAAGCTGCCGTATTGCACCTCGATCTTTCAGAGATGCTTCGGAATCGAGCGGCAGGGCTATCTCTAAGAGCCTTCTCGCCACCAGAAGCAAAACACGATTCTGCTCACCCTCGCTCATTTCGATGAGGGTCCGTGAAGGGGGATTTGCCGACTGTATGGAACTCAGTCTTAAGAGGTCCGGGCCCAGCTTCGGGTCAGGGTATCTAAATCTGGCTTCTTCGTACAAACACGGAGAAATGATTAATGGAACAATGGTAGCACCAGCATCCGAGGCATTCTTCAGAAGAACGGGGAGTTCGCTGGTCGCTATATAGTCTGAGGCAAGAAATGCAGGGGAAATCAATAGAAGAATAGCTCTTGAGACCTCAAGCTGCGTCCGGATTCGTTCGTGCCACTCGTCGCCAATCTTAATATCCTCATCTGACCAGGTCCTGAGACAGTTTTGGCGCACAAGGGGCTGCAGGAACTCCAACAAGCGATCCAGCCACCTTCGTTTTGGATCTTTGCTCTGATTGTCCGCGTGGGCATAGCATATGAATACTGCTTCGCCCTCGGAGAAAATCGTGTGCATGCAGGCGGCGGCACTGGACATTTGGATAGATAATACCACCCTCATATCGTGTCAGTAGTGAACTCGGTGGAGAATTTCACTAGTTTTTGTAAGCGGCCGCCTTTAGCTTAGCTCGGCCATCTAGATTCCACTCAACGAGCGTCTCCTGCTCAAGACACCGTGTATTCTCGACAGAGTTCCTCGAGGCATTCGGTCAGCCGAAGGTCCTTAATCGGACGATGGCCCAGATCCCAAGTAATTAACCGCACGCGTACTTAGGGACTGACCTCCCCCAGTTCTGGTTCCGGTCAGAAGAACCCTCCGGGCCCGGTATGGACTCCCGGTCCACCGCAGCCCGATCTAATTCTGTGCTATGCGATCTGACTCCAATCTTTGGATCTAGAGACGGTTGATTTACTTTGTCTCCCTTACATTGCGGATGCGCTCGAGGTTGTTCTTCGCTGTGGGGAGATTGAGCTTGGCGGCCGCCTGATACCACTTTATCGCTTCAGACAAATCATTTGGCAACCCACCCTCGCCGTCCTCATACATGTTGCCGATGTTGTTCATGGCGCATGGCTCTCCGACACTTGCTGCTTTCCGATACCAATTCAGCGCTTGCACTTGATCCTTCGGCACTCCACTTTCGCCTTTATGGTACAGGGCTCCGAGGTTAGACATAGCCTTCGCATCACCCAATTCGGCCGCTTTTCGACACCAGTCAACCGCCGCCGAATTGTCCGTCGGCAGGCCCTCTTTCACACCACTGTATAACTGTGACAAGCGAAACATAGCCACTGCATCGCCGCCGTTTGCGAGGTCACGATACTTACCAACAAGTCGTTCCGCAATTCGCTTTTTATATTTTTTCTCAATCAACATGGCGACCGCGATCCCCCCCAAGAGGATGCCGAGCGCCATCCCGGAAGGATGACGCTCCATCCAGGATCCCTCTGGCGCCAGAATTATGCCAATACTTATTAGCGCCCCGAATATGGCCCAAAAGACGAATGCAAACTGACGGCAGAAGTGCTCTGCCGGAGTTAGACCTTCCTCGCACAACTTGCAAAACCGCGTGCGCAGCGTGCCATCATACGAGGAAGGCGCATGGAAGCTATGCCCACAGGATAAGCAACGAATTGGTTTCGGCAGTCTACCGAGATCCTTTCCTTCCAACCAGACACAAATAGGCTCCACAAAGTCAGGAGGCAATTCCGCCTCAGTCGTCAGTAGAACGCCTCGGCCGTTTTCGTCAAAACCGATCACAGAACCAGGGCCTGGATCTTCGAAATTAAGATTGTAGCCGAGCTTAGCAAGGCCCCGTGAAAACTCTCGCCAGCTGACGGGACGGATGCCCTTCAACCTCGAAAGTGCACTTCTGTATGCGCGAGGGAACGCAGCACTGTCACTATAGGTAGGTTGTGTCAGCACAAAAAGCTTCTGTTGCAAGCCCTCGCACCGAAGATGTTCGAACTCCCAATGCAGATTCTCGGACTGTCCAAACTCGACGAGAATACAAATGGCTCGGTTAGCCAAGTCATGAAGCCATTCAGTCCAGTCGCTGTCCTTGGCATAAACTCTCATTGCCCCTTCCGGAGCGATGTAGTCCTCTGGGCTACCAAGAGCCACGAACGCACCTATCCTCTCGGTCAATAAGTTGGCAAAGAATTGTTCAAACGTCAGGTGAACGTTTCCATAGCCGTCATCCATTCGCGCTACCCAACTCGAAGCGTAAGGACCGCACTTTTCCTTCGGGCCAATCGCAAAAGGCTGGGACTCTTGTTTGAATGAGCGCAGATACAGTGCTCCCACCGCGGCGTCCGTTTTGAGCTGCAATGGATTTGGCACCACAGCCGGCTTGCACCGCCGCCCGACGTGCATTAGATAATAGCCAAGAAACAACAGGAAGCTATCCAAGACCAAACCGCTGAGCGAACCGGAATAGTCTGCGGGATTCAGAATCAGTGCAAGTAAGCAGAAAATCGCAATTAGAGCCGCCAATCCGACGACTGCCTGACCCAACCTCTGAAAAGGGAATCGCACGCGGCGCGCGCCAAAACTTCGGGCATTTCTTCTGGGAAGAACAAATCGAATAAGGACTAAACTGAAGGCTGTGGACAAAAGGGCGGGAAACCAAAAGAAGAACAAAAGGAGAAAATAAATAGAAAGATTGTCAGTACGATGCCACAGGCTTGTCGGCCCGAAATAGTAGATCAGGGAGGTTACGGCCGCCCAACTTCCCGTCACAGCCGCAGCGGCCGAGGGCGCGCGATAACCGTGAGCACGCGTCTGGTTGTAACAGTAGTACAGCAGTCCTGGAATTGCGAATGCAAAAGGAAAAATCAGCGTTAGCGTAACCAGATATACCACGCCGGGACCTCACGAAAGGGGTGTCCGGACGAACACCTTCCCCTGAAAACATCAGTCTGCTTGGTCCAGAGTATAAATCGGCCTAGCTTAGGACGGTATCAGAAAGAACCGCTGGCTCTCGGTGGATCCCATTCGAGATAGGTCTTG